>Ga0315315_10005811_pt1 | contig 11391 bp, 12 predicted proteins | sample M140m3416metaG_FD_203699 | JGI IMG/M metagenome (GOLD analysis project Ga0315315, IMG submission 203699) | Ammonia-oxidizing marine archaeal communities from Monterey Bay, California, United States - M1 40m 3416 | ecosystem: Environmental > Aquatic > Marine > Intertidal zone | place: USA... | reverse complement strand
AATGCAGTTATCAACATCAGAAATAAGTGAACTAATTAAAAACAGAATAAAAGATTTCTCTACAAGTTCTGAAGCCAGAACACAGGGAACTGTTGTTTCAGTAACAGATGGTATTGTTCGGATACATGGACTTTCGAATGTAATGTCAGGAGAAATGATAGAATTTCCCGGCAATACATTTGGGCTAGCTTTGAACTTAGAAAGAGACTCGGTCGGTGCAGTTGTTTTGGGTGATTATGAACATATTACTGAAGGAGATATCTGTAAATGTACAGGTAAAATTCTTGAAGTGCCGGTAGGCCCAGAGCTTTTAGGGCGCGTTGTTGATGCACTTGGGGTTCCAATTGATGGCAAGGGGCCGATAAAAACTAAATTTTCTGATAAATTAGAAAAAGTTGCTCCTGGTGTTATTGATAGACAATCAGTTTCTCAACCTGTTCAGACAGGTCTTAAATCTGTTGATTCAATGGTACCAATTGGTAGGGGTCAAAGAGAGCTAATTATTGGAGACAGACAGACAGGTAAAACTGCAGTGGCAGTTGATGCAATAATTAACCAAAAGGGCCAGGATATGAAGTGTGTCTATGTGGCTATTGGGCAAAAAGCTTCAACGATTATGAATGTAGTTAAAAAGTTAGAAGAAAATGGTGCAATGGAATATACAACAGTTGTGAGTGCATCTGCATCTGATTCTGCAGCTCTTCAATTCTTAGCGCCTTATGCGGGTTGTACAATGGGCGAGTTTTATAGAGATCGTGGAGAAGATGCTTTAATTGTTTATGACGACCTTACAAAACAAGCAATTGCTTATCGTCAAATTTCGTTATTACTTCGACGTCCTCCAGGAAGAGAGGCTTATCCTGGCGATGTTTTTTATATTCATTCTAGATTATTAGAAAGAGCTGCTCGAGTAAATGCTGAATATGTAAATAAATTTACAAAAGGAAAGGTTAAGGATAAAACAGGATCATTAACCGCCCTACCTGTCATTGAAACTGCGGCAGGTGACGTATCAGCTTTTGTTCCAACCAATGTAATTTCTATTACAGACGGTCAAATTTTCTTAGAAAGTGATTTATTTAATGCGGGGATACGACCAGCAATTAATGCTGGTATTTCAGTATCTAGAGTGGGGGGCGCAGCACAAACTAAAGTAATTAAAAAACTTGGTGGCGGCGTGCGATTAGCCTTAGCTCAATATAGAGAATTAGCTGCATTTGCTCAATTTGCGTCAGACCTTGACGAAGCGACAAGAAAACAATTAGATAGAGGGCGAATGTTTACAGAGCTTATGAAACAAGCACAATACGCGCCTTTATCTGTATCTAATATGGCTATAACTTTATTGGCTGCTAATAATGGATATCTTGATGATGTACCCACTGAAAAAGTTTTATCATTTGAAAGTGCTTTACATGGTTTCATGTCCTCTAAATATAAAAAGGTTATGGATGACATTGAGACCACATTATCATTGAGTGAAGATAGTGAGAAGAAAGCAATAAAAGCAATCGAAGATTTTAAAGCGACAAATACTTATTAATAAATAGGATTTTAAATGGCAGGAAGTAAGGAAATACGGACAAAGATTAAAAGTGTAGAAAATACACGGAAAATCACTAAAGCGATGGAGATGGTAGCCGCTTCTAAAATGCGTAAAGCGCAAGATAGAATGACTGCAGCTAGACCCTATGCGGAAAAAATTAGGTCTGTTGCTGCACACTTATCTCATGCACAGTCAGAATATAAACATCCTTTTATTATCGAGAGAGAAAATATTAAGAACATAGGACTTATCGTAGTTACTTCTGATAAGGGACTTTGCGGAGGTCTAAATACGAATGTATTAAGGTCTTCAATCTCTCAAATTAAAGATTGGGAAAAACAAGGAAAGAAAGTACAGGTTTCTGCAATTGGCTCAAAAGCAATTAGTTTTATGGGGCGCGTGGGTGCAAATATAAAATCTCAAGTTTCTGGGATGGGAGATACCCCACACATGGAAGACTTACTGGGGGCAATTAAGGTAATGTTAGATGGATATGTATCTGGAGAGATAGATCAGCTGCATATTTGTTATACAAAATTTATTAATACTATGAAGCAAGAACCTAATATGGAACAATTACTTCCACTTTCAGGTGATAAAAGTGAAACCCCAGATAGCACATGGGACTATATTTATGAGCCTGATGCGACTTTAGTAATAGATGCATTGTTATCAAGATATATTGAAACACTCATCTATCACGGCGTTGCGGAAAATATGGCTTCAGAACAATCATCTAGAATGGTTGCAATGAAAGCAGCATCTGACAATGCAGGCAATGTTATTGATGAATTAACATTAGTTTACAACAAGGCAAGGCAAGCAGCGATTACCAAGGAAATTTCAGAGATTGTTGGTGGTGCAGCTGCAGTATCTTAAAATTTTTAATAAACTTTAAAACAAATAAAGTAAGGATAAAATAAATGAGTACCAAACAAATTGGAAAAGTAGTTCAGTGTATCGGGGCAGTTGTTGATGTGGAGTTTCCACGAGATCAATTACCTAAAGTTTATGATGCATTAATCATTGATGACAAAGACTCTACAGCAGAAGTAGGCCTAACTCTTGAAGTTCAACAGCAATTAGGCGATGGCATTGTTAGAACTATTGCAATGGGTTCATCTGATGGCTTATCAAGAGGTACTCAATTCGCTTCTACAGGAGCACCTATTCAAGTTCCAGTTGGAGAAGGGACACTAGGAAGAATTATGGACGTTTTAGGTCGTCCAATCGATGAAGTTGGCAAGATTGATTCAAAAGAATTCAGATCAATTCATCAAAAAGCACCTGAATTTAATGATTTATCACCATCAATTGAATTGTTAGAGACAGGTATTAAGGTTATTGATTTAATGTGCCCATTCGCAAAAGGCGGAAAAGTTGGGCTTTTTGGGGGTGCGGGTGTTGGTAAAACAGTTAATATGCTTGAGCTAATTAATAACATTGCTAAACAACACTCTGGTTTATCAGTTTTTGCTGGAGTTGGGGAAAGAACTCGTGAAGGAAACGATTTCTATCATGAGATGGCAGAGGCGGGCGTGATTCAGTTAGAAAATATGAAAGAATCAAAAGTTGCCATGGTGTTTGGTCAGATGAATGAACCTCCAGGTAACCGATTAAGAGTGGCACTTTCGGGTCTTACAATGGCAGAAAAATTTCGTGATGAAGGAAGAGATGTTTTATTCTTTGTTGATAACATTTATCGTTATACATTGGCAGGTACAGAAGTTTCCGCATTATTAGGTCGTATGCCTTCAGCTGTTGGTTATCAACCAACCTTAGCTGATGAAATGGGTAAGCTGCAAGAGAGAATTACATCAACAAAAACTGGTTCTATTACATCGATTCAAGCAGTTTACGTCCCTGCTGATGATTTAACAGATCCATCCCCTGCTACTACATTCCAACATTTGGATTCAACAGTTGTTCTATCAAGAGACATTGCATCATTAGGTATTTATCCTGCAGTTGACCCACTTGATTCAACTTCAAGACAATTAGATCCTCAAGTTGTGGGGGAAGAACATTATGCAGTTGCTAGAGCAGTCCAATCAACATTACAAAAGTATAAAGAGCTAAGAGATATTATTGCAATTTTAGGCATGGATGAACTAGCTCCTGAAGATAAGTTAGCGGTGGGGCGTGCAAGAAAAATTCAAAGATTTTTATCACAACCTTTCCATGTAGCAGAGGTATTTACGGGGTCTCCTGGTAAATATGTTTCTCTAAAAGATACTATTAAAGGGTTTAAGGCAATTGTGGATGGGGAATATGATGAACTGCCAGAGCAAGCTTTTTACATGGTTGGAAGTATTGAAGAAGCTGTTGAAAAAGCAAAAACAGTTTCATAAATAAAGGACCAAATGGCAAATACAATTCAAATTGATGTTGTTAGCGCGGAAGAATCTATTCTTTCTGAAGAAGCTGAATTTGTAGTCGCTCCGGCAAAAATGGGCGAAGTAGGAATATATCCTAATCATGCTTCAATGATTACCTTGTTGAAAGCAGGTTCGGTTCGTATTAAAAAAATTAATAAATCAGATGAAGACTTGATTTATATTTCAGGCGGAATTTTAGAAGTACAACCAGGTAAGATAACTATCTTGTCAGATACAGCTATTCGTGGAAAAGACTTAGACGAGACTAAAGCCAAGGCAGCAAAGAAAGCGGCCGAAGAATCATTAAGTAAAAAAGGTAGCGACATTGATTTTGCTTTAGCTGAAGCAGAATTAGCTGAAGCAGTTGCCCAAATTCAAGCGATTGCTAAGCTTAGAAAAAAATAATGATTAAATTGTAAAATCAAAAAAGCAGCTATAGGCTGTTTTTTTTGTTTATACTCTTTAAAAAAGGATAATAAATGACACTAAGTGTAGTTATCTTAGCCGCTGGAAAAGGTTCTAGAATGTTTTCCGAAAAGCCAAAAGTATTGCATGAATTATCAAATCAACCTCTATTGCAATATGTAATCAATGCAGCTAGAAATTTAAAACCAGTTAATATAAATGTTGTAGTCGGCTATAAATCCAAATTAGTTGAGCAAGAATTCTCAAAAGAAGATATCAATTGGGTTGTCCAAAAAGAACAACTTGGTACAGGTGACGCTGTTAAATACACCACTCCATTTATAGAAGGATCACAAACTTTAGTTCTTTATGGAGATGTACCATTAATTGATCTTAATGATTTAAAAAAACTAATACAAGTATCTGAAAATGGCTTAGGCATCCTCACATTTGATAAAAAAAATCCCAAAGGATATGGAAGAATTAAAAGGACAGAGGTTGGGGTTGAAGGAATCATTGAAGAGAAAGATTGTTCAAAAACAGAAAAAAAAATAACAGAAATAAATACGGGCATTATGTGTATCGACACAAGTAAGTTAAATAATTGGTTATCTCAAATAGACGACAATAATTCTCAAAAAGAATATTATTTAACTGATATAGTAGCTTTAGCAAAAAAAGACAATACTAAAATCGTTACTCATGAGGCAAAAAATGAGAGCACAGTTTCAGGCATAAACTCTAAAGCTGAATTAATTGCTATGGAAAAAATAATGAAACAAAAAAAGAATGAGGAGCTGATCGAGCAAGGGGTCACTATAATCGATTCCTCACGAACTGAAATAAGAGGATCATTGGTCTGTGGGGCAGATGTTGAAATTGATGTGGGTTGTATATTTGAGGGCGATGTAAAACTTGGAAATAATGTGAAAGTTGGGGCTTACACTCATCTCAAAGACAGTAATATCTTAGATAATTCTAATATAAAACCCTATTCGCATATTGATACATCAGAAGTTGGTATGAATAATAATATTGGCCCTTATGCAAGATTAAGGCCTGGTGCCAAAACAAAGAATAATGTAAATATTGGGAATTTTGTTGAAATAAAAAATTCAATAGTAGGAGCAGGTAGCAAAATTAATCATCTTAGCTATGTCGGAGATAGTGAAGTAGGTAAAAATGTAAATATAGGGGCGGGTTGTATTACATGTAATTATGATGGTGTAAATAAGCATAAAACTGTTATTGAGGATGACGTCTTTATTGGTTCAAACTCACAACTTGTCGCACCTCTAACAATTAGTGCGGGTTCAACAATAGGAGCCGGTTCAACAATTACCAAAGATACGCCTGCAAATCAGTTATCTCTCGCAAGATCAAAACAGACAACTATCCCAAGCTGGGAAAGACCTAAGAAGAAATAAATATGTGTGGAATTGTTGCAGGAATCTCAAATAAAAATGTCTTACCAAAGCTCATTGAAGGCTTAGAGCATCTGGAGTACAGAGGCTATGATTCAGCCGGAGTTGCAATTTTAAATGGATCAATTAGGAGAGTTCGATCCACGGGAAGAGTCACCTCAATTAAAACTAAAGTTAAAAATTCAAAATTAGAAGGTTTAATTGGAATTGGCCACACAAGGTGGGCAACGCATGGAGGGGTAACTGAAGAGAATGCGCACCCACATGTTTCAAATAATAAAATTGCTTTGGTTCATAATGGCATTATTGAAAATCATGAAGCACAGTGTGTACGATTAAAGAAATTAGGATATAAGTTTGAGTCTGAAACAGATACAGAAGTAATCGCACACTTAATTGATCATTATCATAAAAAAAATAATTTACTTAAATCAACGCAACTTGCTACAAAAGATCTAACTGGCGCATACGCTATTGCAGTGATTTCTATTGAAAATAAAGATGAAATAATATGCGCTCGTTTAGGCTGTCCATTAATAATTGGTCAAGGAAAATCTGAGTATTTTGCTGCCTCTGATATTAGTGCATTAATTGCAATTACAAGAAAAGTAATTTATTTAGAGAATGGAGATTTTGCAAAATTAACAAAAAATAATTTAGAAATTTTTGGCTCTAATTTGAAAAAAGTTAAAAGAAAAGTTAATGAGAGCAAAGTTAAAACATCGTCGATAGATTTAGGACCTCATGACCACTTTATGCAAAAAGAAATTTATGAACAACCCAGAGCAATTGGAGATACAATCGAAGCAGTTATAGATAACAACAAATTTGATAGTGCGTTATTTGGTAAAAATGCAAAAAATGTATTAAAGGATGTTAATAGCATTCTTATTCTTGCTGCAGGAACAAGTTATTATGCTGGTCTTACCGCTAAGTATTGGTTAGAGAGCGTAGCAAAAATTCAAACATCGGTAGAAATTTCCAGTGAATATCGTTATCGCAAAACAGTCCCGAATAAAAATCAATTGGTTATAAGCATCTCTCAATCAGGTGAAACCTTAGATACGATTGAAGCTTTAAAACATGCTAAGAAAATGGGGCATAAAAAAACATTAGCCATATGTAATGTACAGGAAAGCGCAATAGCGAGAGCATCAAAGCTAACTTTTTATACACGAGCAGGTATTGAAATTGGCGTTGCCTCTACCAAAGCTTTTACTACACAATTAGTATCCTTATTTATTTTAACAATTACCTTAGCTAAAAATAAAAAACTCATTAATAAAAAATTAGAAACAAAATATCTAAATGAATTAAGAAGTCTTGTTGGAGCGATTCAAACGGCCTTAAATTTAGAGCCACAGATTAAGCAATGGGCAAAGCATTTCTCAAATAAAGAACATGCTTTATTTTTAGGTCGAGGAGTTCATTATCCAATCGCTTTAGAAGGGTCTTTAAAATTAAAAGAAATATCTTATATTCATGCAGAAGCCTATCCTGCAGGTGAATTAAAACATGGTCCATTAGCATTAGTAGATAAAAAAATGCCTGTTGTAGTTATAGCGCCTAATGATGCCCTGTTAGAAAAAGTAAAATCTAATATGCAAGAAGTAAAAGCAAGGGGAGGAATATTATTTGTATTTGCTGATTCTGATAGTCATTTTGTTCAGACAAAAGGAATTAAAGTTATCAGAGCTCAGAGAAATTCGGGAATCTTATCTCCCATTATCCACACTATTCCAGTTCAGTTGCTTGCTTACCATGTTGCTCTAAGAAAAGGAACAGATGTTGACAAACCAAGAAATTTAGCTAAATCAGTTACAGTTGAATAAGCCTTATGAGACATTAAAATCTAATCGTCAACCTTTTGACTTATTTCATACTCTTTGAGCTTTTCTAGGTACTCTTCTTCAGATAGATCATGCCAACCAAGACATTTACCATTTGGGCTTCTTCCACATCCACAATCCATAATTAACATCCTTAGTATATAAAGCTTTATAATAAATAATAAAAATGAAAATATATTAAATGAGAATTATTCTCAATAATTCATAAAAGAAAAAAAATGAAAATATACTTACAAAGATTTATGAATCTTTATTTTATTGCCCTTCTCTCCCTTACAGGATTCTATGCATTTAATTATTTTCAGATATTAAATATGGAAGGATGGGAAATGTTTGATAAGTACGCAACAGAGAATGAAAAAGAAATGAAAGAGAATTTAGCAGATCAAATGTTAGAAGCAAATGGAAATTCGAATCAACAAGAAGTAGAAAGATTAGGCATGGAATATAAAAATATTTATATCGAAGTTAGGAATAAAGCTAAAAAAGAGTTTTGGGATCATAAAAAAAATAACTGGAAGATTGCGTCATTTCTAATTGTATTTTTATTTGTAATTAATTACTTGTTGTCTGGGCGCATTACTTTATTTCATAAAAGTAACAATTAATAAGCTAATTTTTATTATTTGTATTTCTTACAAAGGGAACCTACAATTTTATCCTAAAAAAACATCATATAGTAAAATATTAAAAAAAAATGCTATATATTGTGTTTTCCCCGATATATAAGGGTAAACTTTAATCAGTTTAAAGAGATGAAAGTTTAAACTTATTTTTAAATTACAGGAGAAATTGAAATGGATATATTAGCAACTATTAGGAAGTGGGCTGGCGGACTTGCTGAAACAGTAGTCAGTCTTATGGCTCTTGCAATTGTTCTTCAAATCTTGATGGGTACCTCAAACGTACCTTTTTTAGGTCAAACCGATGTAATTGGAAATGTTTCAGGAATATTAGCTCAACTAGGAAGTGAAGGTCTTATTGGACTAGTAGCATTATGGGTATTATATTCAATCTGGAAATCACGTAAGTAAGAACTTTAATATAGATAAATAAAAAAAGGGGCTTAATAGGCCTCTTTTTTAATAAAACTTCTTCATTAGCAAGGTACCTGCTGTTATTCCAACGATTGCAATGGATAATGCTAAATAGTAATTCCAGCCTGATTTAACTAAGAAACTAAACAAAAATAAAAAAGGAATAACAGGCAATATATACATTGTGGTTTCTTGTATAAGCCCACTGATTAAAGATCGGTTTTTTGATTCTTCCCAAATTAATGTGAAAGATACAAAAAAAATAATTGGCATTGCTAAAAGAATAGCGGCTAGTGTAGTATTTTTTTTACTCAATTCTGTTGCACCAATAATGACAACAAGTGCAATAACAATTTTTAATAAATAGAACATACTAACAAGACTTAAAATAAATGATTTAATTCAAATTTACAATAAATCAATTCCAAACTTTTTTAAAACAGCAACATAAACAACAAATAAAACAATTGTAAATCCTATTGATAATAATATGGCTGGCCAAAATGACCAATTTTTAATAATCCATGGAAAAAGAAGAAACATGGGAAGTGTTGGAAGTACATACCAGAAAGTATAGTAAGAATGATTAGCTATTTTTTCAGTTGATTGGTTTTCAAAAAATAACCAAAATAATACGGTAATTGTGATTAAAGGCAGGGCACTTGTAAACGCACCGATTTTATCTGAAAACTTCGCAAGCTCTGAAATAAGAACAATTAGACCTGCTGTAATAAGATATTTAAAAATAATATAGATCATGTTTTAATTTTAATCTAATTTTTAAATCAAAGTGACTTTATTAAACTTAAGACAAATAAAGTAGGTTAAAATAAAGTTTTATGTATTATTCAAATTAATTATGCGTCCACCAATCCTCTCTAAATATCCAGTTGATAAGATAATAAGTAATTTCAAGTCATCAAAGGAAAAAGAAATGTGGATTGTTAGATTCATTCCGCAAATCTTAAATAAACAAAAAATAAATGCAAATGCAATATCCGTTATGAAAAGGATTAGTTTATTAAGACTTGAACCCTTAACAAATCAAGAGACAGATAAAATTAAAAAATTAATGATGGAAATTGGGCGAGATGACATTAAATGTGTGAGACAAACGGAAGCTAAACAAAAAAATGTTTTAATATTTTGTGGTCATGACGATGCTCCAGAATCAATCGATGGAATTGAAAGATACATATATAGAATTATTCCAAATGCTAAATTAAAATTTGGGGTCGCAGATATGAATAGAGATCGATGCTGTATTGTAAAGGATAAATATTGGGAATCTGATAAAAAAAGACCGACGGGTGTTTATTCTTTGGCAGACTTAGCTGTCGTAGATTGACCATCTTTTCTATTCTTACTTCGTATCCTTTTTTGCGCATTTGAGCTGTTCTTAAAATTCTTTGTTGACTTAATAAATGGTCTTTTCTTACCACTTCGTCGCTTTTTCTTTTTATGAACATCTGCTGTTGTCTTGGTCGGTTCCATTCCTTGGATAGTCTGAACATTTATCTTTAATTTTGTGAATCGCTCAATTTTTCTCAAATGTTCCTTATCTGTTTCATTAACGAAACTAATAGCAAAACCTTTTTTATCAGCACGGCCGGTTCTTCCAATTCGATGAACATAATCTTCAGCAAAGCGTGGAAGGTCGTAATTAAAGACATGAGTGATGTATTTAACATCAATCCCTCTGGATGCAAGGTCTGTTGCAACTAAAACTTTTATTCCATTTTTTTTGAATCGATTGATGGTTCTTGTTCGACTATTTTGGGTCATATCGCCATGAAGTGCAGAAGCTTTAATATCTTTGTGATATAAATCGTCCGATAATTTATCAGCTAATCTTTTAGTCGCAGTAAATATAATTGCCTGATTAACATTCTCTTGCGACAGGAAATGATCGAGTAAATTAATTTTGTGTGATTGACTATCAACATAGTACAAAGTCTGTTCAATATTTGTATGACCAATTGCTTGTGGCTCAATAGATATCTTTGTAGGAGACTTTAAGAATTCCTCAGCAATCTTTGATACATCAGGATCTAGCGTCGCTGAAAACATTAACATTTGTTGCTCTTTATTTGTTGCGTTAAAAATTTTTCTAATATCAGGAATAAAGCCCATATCAAGCATTTTATCTGCTTCATCTAAAACCATAATTTCAGTATCACCAATTTTAACTTTTCTTTGTTTATGCAGATCAAGGAGTCTTCCTGGCGTTGCAATAAGTATATCTACAGGTTTTGATAGCAATTTGTTTTGTAGTTGATATGACATTCCACCTGTTATGGTGACAGAAAATATTTTTAGATAACGGGAATATGTTTTAATGCTGTCAGATATTTGATTAGCCAACTCACGTGTTGGTGAGATAATTAATATTCTTGGTCCCTTTCCTTTACGTTTTGAACTTGTTAGATGACTTAAAATAGGTAATACAAATGCAGCCGTTTTACCTGTTCCAGTTTGTGCAGTTGCTAGAACATGTTCCTTTTGTAGGATATGAGGAATAGCTTTTTTTTGGATTGCCGTAGGTTCTTTGTAGCCCGCATCTTGAATGGCTTTAAGTATTTCAGGAGCAAGGTTTAGGGTATTAAATGACAAAAAATTATCCTTAAGTTGTGTCTATGAGAAGATTAGACCTAATGATAAATTATAGATAATCTTTACGAGAGCGAAGTATATAGGTAATTGAAAATAAAGTAAATTTCCAATATTTTAATTAATTATTATTTATGAAAT
>Ga0315315_10005809_pt1 | contig 11393 bp, 13 predicted proteins | sample M140m3416metaG_FD_203699 | JGI IMG/M metagenome (GOLD analysis project Ga0315315, IMG submission 203699) | Ammonia-oxidizing marine archaeal communities from Monterey Bay, California, United States - M1 40m 3416 | ecosystem: Environmental > Aquatic > Marine > Intertidal zone | place: USA... | reverse complement strand
CACTGTCGGCGAAGAACTGGATGGCGGTCGGAACGATCTTCCTGGCGCGGCAGCACGATTTGTGGAGGACACTCCGTGAGTCAGTCTGCCGATGACGCCCAGAAACCACGGAACGAGTCGCGAAAAAAGTTCTCGCGGCTGTCGTTCGATCTGCCCGCTGATCGCCTGCGACGTCGATCGGCAAGAGCATCGCAGTCTGTGAATGCGCCGTCCGTTGTCGAGGCTCCAGCTGCGAAAGAAGCACTGGCTGGATCGAGCTACCAGTCGGTCAAAGGTCGATTACATGAGGAATTGCTGGACGAACTCAGTGACGAAGAGTTTGCCGGTGAAGCCGAAGAGCTTCTCTCCGAGCGGATTGATGAGTTCGTCGCGGGAGTTCTGGCCGACGACGATCTTCCGCTGAACGAAAGCGAGCGGCGGCAACTGGCGGACGACCTGCGGGATGAAGTGCTCGGCGTTGGCCCGCTCGCTCCGCTGATGGCGGACCCTGCCGTGACCGACATACTGGTCAACGGTCCGACTCGCGTTTACGTCGAACGCTTCGGAAAGGTGGTGAAGACCGACGTTCGATTTCGCGATGCAGAACACCTGGTCCTTGTCATTCAGCGAATTGCCGCTCGCGTCGGGCGACGCATCGATGAATCGTCTCCCATGGTGGACGCTCGCCTTCCGGATGGCAGTCGAGTCAACGCGACCCTCCCACCGGTTACGATCGATGGCCCAACGCTGTCGATTCGTCGGTTTGGTCGGCGAAGACTGCGACGTGAAGACCTGCGACGCCTCGGCATGTTTACCCCTGAAATGATGCAGTTTCTCGAACTGATCGTCAGGAACCGACACAATCTTCTGATCGCGGGCGGAACAGGTGCCGGCAAGTCGACGTTCCTAGGAGCGGTCTGCGAAGCCATTCCTCACTACGAGCGGATCATTACGATCGAAGATGCCGCCGAGCTGATGCTTGATCAGGAACACGTTGTCCGTAAAGAAACCCGACCGGCTAACCTGGAAGGTCAGGGGCGCATCACCGCTCGCGATCTGGTCGTCAATTCGCTGCGAATGCGACCGGACCGGATCATCGTCGGTGAAGTTCGAGGCGGTGAAGCACTCGATATGCTCCAGGCCATGAACACCGGTCATGATGGTAGCCTCACTACAGTTCATGCCAATAACTCGCGTGATGCGCTGAAACGGCTCGAAACGATGGTCCTGATGGCGGAGATGGATCTACCTTCGCGAGCGATTCGAGAACAGATTGGATCCGCCATCGAGTTCGTTGTGTTCGTCAAACGCTACGACGACGGTGTCCGTCGTGTCGATCGAATTACAGAATTGACGGGGTTGGAAGAAAACACGCCTCAGCTTCAGGACATCTTCGAGTTCAAACAGACCGGTCGTGATGGAGGTTCGATTATCGGACAGTTTCGGTCCACCGGAGTCGTGCCCCGTTGCGTTCATGAGATGCGTGAACGTGGCGAAGAGATCAACCTCGACATGTTTCGTAAGCAACTCTGATCGCACTTCGCGACTGAAGGGAGCGATCGTTGAATCCTGTGTTGGCAGCAATTCTGGTAGTGGTCGGCGGCTTTGTCGTCGTTTGGTGGATGTTGCGGCGAGCATACATCGACCGCATAGTCAGCGAGCGACTTGCAGACGCCGATCAGCACGATGACGACGCGGCGGACCAGTCAGCCCAAGCTCCGAAACGACCATTCAGACATCCATTGCAGCGTCACTACTGGGTAGCTCCGGCGTGCGGAGTTGCCTGCTGTTTGTTCCTTGCTCTGGTGGCAAGTGTGCCGTGGGTTCTGGCAATCGCGCTGGGGTCGCTTGCCGGGATGCTGGGCTGGCAGCTTGAAGGAGTACTTGCGGCTCGACGAGTCCGTTTGCTGGAGCAGCAACTGGCCGACGCGCTGGACATGATGATTGCCGCCGTCAAGTCGGGATCAAGTCTGCTGACGGCGATCGGTTCAGCACAGCAACAGGCGAATCAGCCGTTGCGCGCCGAGTTCGATTTTCTGGCCGGGCGAGTTCGTCTGGGTGACGAACCGTCTGACGCTTTGAACGATCTTGCGGAGCGAGTGCCGCTGGAATCTTTCGAACTGTTTACTGAGGCGATGGCCGTCAACTGGTCGGTGGGCGGCCAACTTTCTGCCACACTGGCGAGTATCGCCCGAACGGTCAGAGACCGGATTGAGCTGACTCGAAGAATGCACTCAATGACGATGCAGTCACGACTGTCAATTATCAGTGTTATGGGTGTTACCTATTTTCTGGGGGTATTGATGTGGAGGAACGATCCGGAGCGAATGGGAGGCTTCCTGACGTCACTCATCGGCCAATGGGCCGTCGCTGTCGCCGTTGTGCTGCAGGGTGTTGGCGTCATCTGGATTTCACTGATCAGCCGTCCGAGATTCTGACCGACGGGTATTAGCTACTTTTTAACCTTTGAGGAACAACCAAACGTGAGTGGCCTGTTGTGGTTTCTGGCAATTCTGTGGCTGCTGGCTGTGCTCGGCCTGGCCTGGCTGTGGCAGCAGTTGCGCATTCGCCAGCGAGTCAACTCGCGACTGCGCGACGCAGAACTAGCAGAGCCAGATACGCAGCATCATGACGCATTCGAACAGCGAGGCCGAATCTCTTTGTGGTTGTACCGAGCCGGGTTCCGCTCATCACGAGCGGTCACCACATTTGTGGCACTGACCACGGTCGGGATGTTTGCTGGTGGCGTGCTTATCTGGTTGATCCTGCTTTCCCCCATCGTGGATCAGATGGAACTCATGCTGAGGTCAATTCCAGGTAACATCGGCGAAGTGTTCCTGCCGTTTGTCTGGGGAAGTCCCTGGTTCGGCGGAGTGTTTCTCGCAGCCGTTCCCGCTTTGTATGTACGAACGGTGCGTCGGAAACGTGTGCGGCTGATTGAGCAGGACATTCCAATCACGCTCGACCTTCTCTCAACGCTAGCAGAAGCCGGGCTGGCCTTTGATGCCGCGTTGGATCGAATTCTTGATGCCCGGCAGGCCGAGCGTCCACTGACCGACGATATGCGACTGTTTCAACTCGATCTGCTTGCCGGTCGTGCGCGAATCGACGCACTTCGGAGATTGAGGGAACGGGTTGATGTCCCGTGGTTTTCAATTTTTATCTCTGCGGTGATGCACGCCGAGCAGGTAGGTTCCGGCCTGGCGTCCACGCTGCGTGTGCAGGCTGAGGACTTACGCACCCGCCGCCGCGAGCGTGCACTCGCTCAGGTCATGGCCGTTCCGGTCAAACTGCTGCTGCCTCTCGTCGTCTGTTATCTGCCCGGAATTATGATCGCCGTACTCGGCCCGATCGCCTTCCAGATCATTCAGATGCTGGACCAGTTCCTGCGCCAGTCGCTTGGTCAATGAAAAACGAATCGCGATTCCGGAGCTGCTGATGCCCCAATCCGCCGGACAGTCTGACACAGTGCTGGTGTCTCAGTCGGGTGATACGATCGCAACGACCGTCGAGATTGCAAATAGCTGGTGGCAAAGATTCAAAGGCCTGCAGTTTCGAAAACCACTGCCTGACGGACATGCCATCCTGTTGCGACCGTGTTCGAGCATCCACACTTTCTGGATGCGATTCTCAATTGACGTTGTGTTCTTGAGTGAAGAGGGACGAATCGTTGAAATTCGAAAGGGCGTGCGACCGTGGCGAATCGTACTTCCGAAGCCTGGGAGTTTCGTCGTTCTGGAAATGACTGCCGGTGCGTTGCCAGCTTTCCTGAGCAATGATGACGTTATTCGTTGCTTCGACGGAAATCTGCATTGGTCGCCGAGTGAATCATCACCACACTGAGCAACGAACGCACGGAACGAGTCAGTCTTCCGGTGTAAGCCACACCACCGACTCGTACTCCAGGGCGGCGTCACAATGACTCAGTCAGTGCAGTGGCTCCATCCACAACTGGAGTACTGACTTCCGTGATCCTCACACTCAGTCAGGACATCACCCATGGTTTTCCGCAAGCTGCTAATTGCGATTCCTTCGATCGGTGGGCTTGTTTTTTCAGCAAGTATGTTGAATGAAGCTCCCGTTCCGGCGTTCTGAAAATTTTTCGCTGGTGTCGGGTGACTCCCGCCGCCTAATGCACTCGTGTTAGTGCATTCCATCTGGTTTGCATCCATCGTGCCCGGTTTTCTAGCAGCGGTATGGATCTGGCCCGCGTTGCGCATTCCGAAATTCTGGTTCAGTCTGGCTGTGGCGACGCTTCTGGGAATTACGGTCTGGCTTGCCATCGATATCCACAGTTTCCTGGATGGAGGCGGTCAGGAATCGAAGATCAGCATCAGGCTGCTCTACACGCCGCTACGAGAAACTGACGTGCCGGCCGTTCCTCTGGCCTTCGGATTCCTGTTGGCCGGGCTGTGTTCAAAACGTCTGACTCGTCGAATTTCTCCAGAGGATTGCGATCACAATCAGAGTGAACAATAAAATGATGAATGGAGCATGTGCAGGAGTTTAATAGTAGCCGAAACAATCGACTTGCAAGTAACTTGCATCAAAGTCGCCGGGAGCAAAGAATGCACAGACGGTTTGGCTCGGATCAGCTCCTCACTGCCGCGGATGCAGTCGGTTGAAAGCCCACAACAATGCTGAGTGTTCTGACTGCGTGGACTCCCTCGCGAATTAGCTTGCGGTTGGCATTATTGTTGTGTGTTGCCCTGGGCTCTGCGATTCCAGCGATGGGGCAGGAGTCTCCGACCGACTCAGCAGCAACAGAGCTGACTGACGAAACCACCTTCGAAGCGGCTCGGCCCTTGAGCCGAAAATCTGCTATCAGTTCCTCTGATGACGAGCTCACTGATGCTCAGCTCAGCAATATTCTGAAGATGGAGATCTTCACGCATTGCTGGTTTCTCGTGCTGGGAGCGACGGTCGGCAGCTTTCTGAATGTCGTCATCTACCGGCTGCCTGTCGGGCGTCGTTTGCTGGGATGGTCACATTGCCCGAGCTGTAACCAACGACTTTCATGGCGGGAAAACATGCCGATCGTTGGATGGCTGAGACTTCTTGGGCGTTGCCGAACCTGCAACGTGCGAATTCCGGTCCGTTATCCCGCCGTCGAAGCGCTGATCGCTGTGCTGTTTGTTGTTCTTCTTGTAACCGAACTCCTGTCAGGCGGAACTAATCTTCCCGTGAGAGATCCATACGGATACGCGGGAGTCGTCTGGATCATCTGGTACACTAAATGGGATCTGGTTGGGATTTACCTGTTTCACTGCTTTCTAGGCTGCATCCTGATCGCAGCCGCACTGATCCAGTGGGACGGCCACCCAATTCCACGCCGATTGGCTGCTTTGGCAGTCGGAACTGGCGTGATCGCTCCAGTCTTCTGGAGACATCTGCATCCAGTCAGTTTTCATGAACCGCGATTGGAGTGGCTGACGAAAGAGTGGCGATGGCAGGTTGATTTCCGAGACCCTGTCAGCGGCTGGCCTCAACAGTTTGGAGTTGGCCTGGATGGTTTGATTGATTCACTGGCAGGTTTGATTGCCGGACTCTTGACGGGTTGGCTGATTGCCAGGTGTCTTGGCCCCGGCGCATTCTTTTCCTCGAATGCCCTCAGCAATTCCGAAACAGAACTGACTTCGCCGGAGAATCCACAGCGTGGGCACATTGCCAGCTTCTGTTTTCTGTTCGGATTGGCGACGACGTTTCTGGGCTGGCAGTTTGCGGCTCCGCTGGCAATCAGCATCAGTGTGATTGCTGTCTTGCTGGGTACGGTCTCACGCGTGACTGGTGACGCACGCTGGAAACACCGGACAACGAGCACTGCGATCGCAGCGGCAGTCCTCATTCAACTTCCGTTCTGGCGAACAATCAGCACACTCGACTTCTGGCCTGGGCACGCGGGCTGGCCGATTCTTACGAACAGCGGATGGTGGCCGCTTTCCGGCCTCGAACCTTATGTCTCGCTGGCTCTGGCGGTCGTGGCAGGCTGCGTCATCGCGATGACGCATTCGTTGGTAGGGAATGCCGAGGTCTCGCCTGGTTCTGAGCAGACCCCTGAGTTCGCCACCGAGACGCAATCTGAACGGCAACGACTCGGTGATCGGTCCAATTGATCAAGAGTCGCCTTGATCGCTGGTCACTGGCTGGCCGTACCGAGAGCAGAAACTTGCCTCTTGTGGGACGGTAGACCTGCCGGCTGCTACGAATGCTTTTTGTATGCATAACAATTTTCGATTGATTTGCAATTCTATTGCACATCAGTAGTATGGCTATCGAAGTACTCAGCAGAGAATCTGCGGACACGTTAGATGGTGGACATTACCTCGCATTCGGTCCCTGAAGAATACATCCGCATGTTGCTCGTAATGCATGCTGCGGGAGCCGTTGCCTGGTCAGTCTTTCAGGCACCAGCGGCATGGCCTGTCGTGCTTTTTCTTGCGGTTGCTGTGCGTGGACTTGGCCCTCTTGCTTCGGGATTCTGGCGACGAGGGATTACGGCCGGACTTATGACAGCACTTGTCGCAACTACGATTGGAATGCGATCGAGTGACGAAATACGAATTATGTCAGCCGTTTTGTCTGTTTTCCTTGCCGTGAAGTTGATTGCGGAGAACGGAAAAACAGACAGTGCTGCTGGCCAGAGAGGCTAACCCGATGAGTCAAACCGCCGGGCCAGGCATCACCCAGCGACCAACAGTCCATGAACTGCGACACCAGATTCGCGACGGCGGATTACGTGCGACTCCGTGCCGAATCGCATTGTTGCGTTTGATGCAGGCTCAGACTTCGCCACTTTGCCACAGCGATGTCGTTGAGCGGCTAACTGATGCCGCATTCGATCAGTCCACTGTGTACCGCGCGTTGAATGACTTAACGAATGCCGGTTTGCTGCATCGTATGGAGTTGGGCGATCACGTCTGGCGGTATGAACTTCCCGAGAAAAATACGAATCAGCACGGGCACCCTCATCATTTGTGCGAAATCTGCGGCCGGATCACTTGCCTGTCTGGAATCACAATACCACTGAACGAATTCAACGACTGGACCGCGAGAGTTGGCTCCGTTCAGGAAGTGCTGCTAAAGGGCGTTTGCAGCGAATGCCAATCGGCAGGAGAAGTATCTGGCGCGTAGCAAGGCCCGTCTCGCCCGCAGTTAACGACGGTTTCCGACGGTAAGACAGAGTACGCCAACGCGATTCGGCATCCGGCAGTGTGGATCATGACACACTCTCAGACCTGTCCGGTACATTCCAGTAATGCAAAGTTGATTGATGTGCAAGTTGATTGCATTTAGTTTGTGACGAGCATAAATTCCGCACCATCGAACGGTTCAGCACCAAAGGAATGTCGAAAGTGACTGCTCCAGGCAATTCAAATTCTGAATCAAATACCGTGTCAGAAGCCGATGAAGCAGGCCAGCACTCGGTGGATGAAGAGGCTCAGTCGCCAGAAGCGTTGTCTGCATTGCTGTCTCTGCCCGTTCTGGGCGAAGCTCAACGAGCAATTCCGGTGACTGTTCTGTCCGGGTTTCTCGGAGCCGGTAAGACGACACTGTTGAATCACGTCCTCAACAATCGCGAAGGACTGAGAGTCGCCGTCATCGTCAATGACATGAGCGAGATCAATATCGACTCTCAGCTCGTCAAGGGCGGCGAGGCGACGTTGAACCGCGCAGAAGAGAAGCTGGTCGAACTATCCAGCGGTTGCATCTGCTGCACTTTGCGAGAAGACCTGCTTCGCGAAGTGGGCCGTCTCGCGGCTGAAGGGCGGTTCGAATACTTGTTGATTGAGTCGACGGGAATCTCCGAACCGCTGCCTGTCGCGGAAACGTTTATCTACGAAGACGAAGAAGGTCGGAGCCTGAGCAACGTCGCGAAGCTGGACACGATGGCCACCGTGGTCGACGCCTGCAATTTCCTAAAAGACTTCGACTCAGTCGATGAACTGCGGGATCGAAGCATGGGACTCGACGAGGAAGATGATCGAGACATCGCCCAACTTCTGGTCAATCAGATCGAGTTTGCCAACGTCATCATCATCAACAAGATCGACCTGCTGACTGAAATTCAACGTGGCGTGCTGCGGCGGATGATCAGCAGCTTTAACCCACAGGCTCGATTACTGGAATCTTCGTACGGAAATATCCATCTGAAAGAGATTCTGAATACGAGCCTGTTTACGGAAGAATGGGCTGAGACACAGCCGGACTGGCTGGAGAATCCTTCCGGCGAATGGGCCGCAGACGCCGAAAAATACGGATTCGAGTCGTTTGCCTACTTGTCGCGGCGACCGTTTCACCCGGCGAGATTCTACGAATTCTTCACAGAGGGTGGCTTTGAAGATGTTGTCCGTTCAAAAGGCTATGTCTGGCTGGCATCGCGAATGGAACTGGCGGGGCTCTGGCAGCAGGCGGGCCGCATTGGGAGCCTGCAGTGTGAGGGTGAATGGTGGAGTGCCATTCCTGCTGAAGACTGGCCAGACGATCCAGAACTACATCACGAAATCAGCAAGCTCTCGCAGCCCCCCTACGGAGATCGTCGTCAGGAGCTGGTCGTCATCGGCCACGACCTTGGCGAAGCAGATTTTCGACGCCGACTCGATCGATGCCTGCTGACAGACGAAGAGTTCGAAGCTGGCCCTGAAGTGTGGGGCAACTACGACGATCCCATTCCGGAATGGGAGCCGGTCGACTTCAGTCACGACCATGACCACGACCACGATCATCACCACCACAACTCGCACTGATTCGCGAAGTTGTTTTCATCATTTGGAGAACCAATGGACCTGCCCGTTATTCACGACGAAGTCGGCTCGTCTTCAACTCTTGACGCCTGTGATTCAGATCCCCCAAAGCGTAGTCGCATGTGTGACTGCGTAGGCGTTGTGTGCTCCTGCGCGTGTGCTGTGCATTGTGCAGCGATGCCGTTTGTGATCGGCTGGCTGCCGGCTCTGGGTCTGACATGGCTAGCGGATGAAGGATTCCATCAGTGGATGGCTGGAATGTGCTTTCTGCTGGCTGTGGCCGCGGTGCTTCCAGGCTACCGTCGTCATCGCCGAATCATTGTGCCTCTGCTGGCTATTGGCGGTGTCAGTGTGCTGGCAACCGGAGCCTTTGCTCTGCCGGACGAGTGTTGCCAGCAGTGCGTCTCGCCGGAATCCGAAATTGCCGCCGATGCTCACACCAGGGAAGCATCGGCTACTGAGAAATCAGACGCTCCTTCCGGAAACCACGCCTGTTGTGAAGAAACCGAGCAAGGCGTTCAATGTCAAAACGATGTCACGAATTCCGACAATGTTGACAGCGACAAAGGTGACCACTCCCATGAATCAGATCGACAAACCGACACCGCATCGCTGATCGCCATGACGACCGTCGCTCCTGTCGAGACCGCTTCCAGGGAATCAGAGTCTGAGCGATCAGCAGACCACGACGCCTGCTGTACGAAACATGAAGGCTGTCTGGCCGAGTCTGCCAAAGACGGCAAACAGAATCCTTCGAGTGTTGATTCCGACGTCGTCACGGCAGGAGTTTTTTCGGCTGGAACAATCGACTCGAACGGGTCGACTGGGAATGGTTGGCTGGACTGGCTGAGTCGACTGCTGACTCCAATCGGCGGCGTCCTGCTCGTGTCGGCTCACTTGATGAATCGTCGGTGTTGTAGTTGCTGTGAAAGTCCAGCGTAAAGAATCGGGAACGTGGTTATTGGGCGAAACGCGGGGCTCTCGGAGTCAGACGCGGCTCCCCCGGGTCACGGTCTGGTTCCGAGAGTGACTCGCCGGCAAAGAGAACAACGTTCATCGAAACCATCTTTCTCAGGCGTAATTGTTTAACAACTGGAATACCGCATGTTGTTTCCTGTGTCCAAGCCGAACAGCCGCACTGCGAGATGGCTTTGTCTCGTTGCGTTCGCAGGGGCACAGGTCATCGTCGCGCCACCGCATATTCAATGGCGTGACTTGCTGTCGACAGGCTCGTGGACTGCGTGCGGATTTTGTCGTAGTGGCTGCGAATTGGCCAGCGAAACTACTTCACCCCTAAGCGTTCTCCAGAAAGACGAATGCTGCCCGCGGGAGCGGACTGCACCACACACATCCGAGCGAGACGATTCGCAACCCGATCCAGCTCGCGGCAAAGGCTGCCCCGTCTGTCGGCATGTCCTGATGGCGGGACACGTCCTGCTCGCGCCGAATGCTGAAGTCGTCAACGAGCTGTGGTATTCCAGTCAACTTCTGATCGCCATATCTGACCAGATGCCTTCTGGCTTGGATGTGACGATTCCGCCAGTCCGAGGTCCACCACTGCAAAGCGTGAAACAGACAACGGTCGGAGATTGTGCTCCGATCTACTCAAACACACTTTCATTTCGACGGCACGAATTTAGCGTCTGGCATGTGTCCCAGAGCGCGCACGCCGTCGGGATCACGAAGCCGACAGATGCCGGCGCAACGTTTTTAAATTTCATAAATCAATTTTTGAGGAAATACTCTGATGAAGAGCTACTTTGGACGAATTCGAAATCGCAAGGGACAGGGTCTTGTTGAATACGGCATTCTCGTGGGCGGCGTCGCTCTGGTTTGTCTTGCTGCCGTGGCACTGCTCGGGCACCAGACCAACGACATTATTTCTGTGGTTGCCGGTGTCCTTCCGGGGGCGCATGGCGATGACAATGCTCCAATCGTCAGCGGTAAACTGGTTCGGACTACAGACAACGGCGGAGACGGGATTACCCTGGATGTCACGACGAACGGCACAATGAGCAGCAATCTTGGTATCACCGGTGTTGGATCGCTTGTCCTCGAAGCCGGAGAATAGACCTGAATGGCCAATGCCCCGGCGGTGGTTACTGTTTCCGCCGTCGGGACCGGCTTTGATTGCGAGTTCAAGCAAAGAGCAGGGAACAATTCTCAGAGACGATCTGGTTCACGGACGAATGCAGACATGCCGATCAGATAAGGTTCTTGTAGCTTTTCGGTATCACCTCACGATGGAGACTCGGTGATGACGTTTGATCTCCAAACAACAGGCCGTCTGGCGATAGCCATTTTGTTCCTGGGGCTGAGCTGCGGCCGGCTTTTGGCATGTCCATTCTGTAAGGCTCCATCGTTGACGCTGGCGGAGCAGATCGAAAATGCCGATATCGTAAGACTCCTCAGGCTGGAGACTGATCCGTCAGTTCAAGAGGGTAAACCTTCGCGCCCGCTTGTTTGTCGTTTCAAGGTCATCGACGAATTTACGATTCATGCCGGCCGTCAGACCAGTGGAAGTACGTCAGAGGTGCGAGCCCTTGTGACGCCGGGCCAGCAAGTGGGCGACCTGTTTGTATTGATGCAGCGTGTACCTGCTGGTCGAAATGTCGAAGTCCCACTACCGATATCGCGTGTCGTGTGGAACTACCTGAAGTCGATGCCTGCACG
>Ga0315315_10005808_pt1 | contig 11394 bp, 9 predicted proteins | sample M140m3416metaG_FD_203699 | JGI IMG/M metagenome (GOLD analysis project Ga0315315, IMG submission 203699) | Ammonia-oxidizing marine archaeal communities from Monterey Bay, California, United States - M1 40m 3416 | ecosystem: Environmental > Aquatic > Marine > Intertidal zone | place: USA... | reverse complement strand
AATAATTAAAAGAAATACACTATGAAAAAACTTATACTCTCGATTGCCGCTATTGCAGCTTTCACATTTTCAGGTTACTCTCAATGTACGCCAGATCCTCAGTTTACAGTTGGTGGGATATATCCGGATAGTGCAACTGGCCTAGCAACGGCTTATGTTGGTGTTGCTTACGACGAAGTAATCACGAATGTAGTTCCTGCAGATACGGTAATAGACCTTGGTTTCGGTCCAACAATTGTGCCTTTTGTTGATGTTACATTAGATAATGTTACCGGATTACCACCAAATTTTACTTACTCATGTAATCCTAGTAATTGTGTGTTTCCTGGAAACTCATCAGGTTGTGTAAATATTTACAGTACGGTAAACCCTGCCGCATCTGATATAGGAGTTTATCCTCTTATAATAGATGTTACAGCAACTGTTAGCGTGCCTGTCCTCGGAAATCAATCGCAGCAAACAGTAGTAGATTATTATTTTATTGAAATAGTGGATCAAGGAGCATCAGGGATTGGATCGTACAATTCTGAATCTTTTGAATTGAAAACAATCTTCCCAAATCCAGTTGTAGACAATTCCAGAATTCAATTTATCTCGGGAAAAAGTCAACAAGTAACTTTTACTGTAATGAATGTTCTGGGTAAAACAATCTTGAGTAAAAATATTTCTGCCAGTAGAGGTGTAAATGAATTAACTATTTCATCTGAAGATTTTTCAAATGGTATCTATTTGTACTCAATTGCTGCAGAAGGCAAAATCTCTACAAAAAGAATGATTGTTAAAAAATAGAAGCTGAATTATATAATTTATAATCCTGCTAATAGGCAGGATTTTTTTTGCCATGAAATTTGAGATAACCATACTAGGCTGTGGCAGCGCAACTCCCACTTTAGTCCGAAATCCAACTGCTCAAGTTGTTAATATTATGGAGAGGTATATGATGATTGACTGCGCTGAAGGAACGCAGCTTCAGTTAAGAAAATACAAAGTAGCATTTCAAAAAATTGACCATATTTTTATTAGTCATTTGCACGGAGATCATTATTTAGGATTGGTTGGTTTGATTTCATCCTTTCATTTATTTGGAAGAAATAAAACATTGCATATTTATGGTCCAATAGAATTAGAACGGATAATTTTTGATCAATTAAAAGCAAGTAATACTTTTTTGTGTTACCAGATTGAATTCTATGCCTTAACAAACAATTCAACTGAATTAATATTTGAAGACAACATACTAGAGGTTCATACAATCCCTTTAAAGCATCGTATTTATTGCAATGGTTTCCTTTTTAGAGAGAAGAAAAAAGAGAGGAGATTGAGTAAAGAATTAATCACGAAATATAATATACCGGTTGAGATGATGCCAAAATTGAAAAAAGGTGAAGATCCCATAGGTAAAAAATGGGATAATTTAAAAAACACAGACCTTACTTTACCTGCGCAAAAATCGAGATCGTACGCTTTTTGTTCGGATACCAGGTATTCGGAAAGTATCGTCCCATTGATCCAGAATGTGGATGTTCTTTACCATGAATCTACATTTCTAGATGACATGAAGGATAGAGCTAAATCTACTTTTCATTCAACTGCAAAACAAGCGGCAATGATTGCGAGTAAGGCAAATGTGAATGAATTATTATTAGGCCATTATTCAGCTAGATACCCATCTATTTTTGGGTTTGAACAGGAAGCAAAGGAATTGTTCCAAAACGTAAAGGCAGTTCAGGATGGTGATGTGATAAGACTCTCAAGTTAAATTCTAACCTTTCATAAAACTCGGTAATCTACTTCTTTAATTTCACAGATCTAATAGGTTAGAAAATAAAGCTCTGAACAGAAAAGGAGTTTCTAAAGAATTAACTATTTTTATTATTTATTTGTACATTTGTTTTAATCAATTAAAAAAAGAGATTTAATGGCGAGATCGCAAGAGACATTTGGAAAGAAAGAAAAGGAGAAGAAACGTTTAAAAAAGCGTGAGGAGAAACTTAAAAAGAAAGCTGAACGTAAAGAAAACTCAAACAAAGGAGGAAGTTTAGATTCGATGATGGCTTATGTTGATGAGTTTGGAAACATCTCTGATACTCCGCCAGATCCAACGGTGAAAAGAGAAGAGGTAGATGTGGAGAGTATTGAACTTGGTGTTCCAAAGAGAGAGGAAATCGTAATGGATTCTGTTCGTAAGGGAAAGGTGGAATTTTTCAATGATCAAAAAGGATTTGGATTTATTAAAGAAGAAGGTACAGGAGAAAAATTCTTTGTGCACGTTCATGGATGTACTGAAGTCATAGTGGAAAATGATAAAGTTTCATTTGAACTTGAACAGGGACTTAAAGGATTAAACTGTGTTCGCGTTAAAAAGATTTAATCATTACACGAGTTAATATTTTTTAAAGACGGACCCAGGTTCGTCTTTTTTATGTCATAGTTCAATGGATTATTTAGTTGTTATGAAAACAACAAATACCTTTAAACAGTTATTTTTCTGGGGAATAAATCACTTAGTGCTATTTAAACGGTCTTGACAAACAAGTCTCTATCAAATCGAATTCTAGGCCCATAGATTCCATTTTTTGCTCTTTTCCCAACACTTATCGCCATACAAACTCTAGCAGACCTTGGAAGTTCAAGTAGGTCATGAACTCTGTTTTCATCTAAACCTTCCATGGGGCAGGTGTCGTAACCGTAAGAACGGAACGCTAACATTAAGTTTTGACAAGCTAAAGCAGTTGATTTATGCGCCCAAGTTCTCATGTCAGATTTTGATGCTGGGCCGCGGGGTGTCGGCTTTTTAAGTCCCATCAAATATAAAACAACTTTTTTAATTCTACCTTTAATGCCAAGAGGACCTTGGTCATAAGCTAATGGAACAATTTTCTTGTAATATTGAATAGCCGCCTTCGGCGTTTTGACTTCATCCTGTTCTTCAAAAGCCTGAAGCATTAACTTTCGAGTTGTTCTCCACATTTCAGGACAAGCAACTGCTACAATAATTTCTGGAGCGGTGGAGGCTGCCGGTTGATTTAAACAATATTTATTCAATAATTTCCTTTTATCTTTTGATTTAACCCAGTAAAATTGCCAAGGTTGTAAGTTGGATGAGTTGGGTGCTAACAAAGCCAAATCAAGACATTTTTGAATTACTTCCTCAGGGATTGGGTCACCTGAGTAAACTCTACAACTTCTCCTGCTATTAACTAATTTGGTGAAGTCAGCTGAATTCTGATAGTCAGATTCTTCTTTGTAATTTAAATCCGGAATTTTGGAAAATATATCAACTTTAGCCATTTGCTTTATTTTAAAAAATGAAATTATTAACTTGAATTATTGTTTACAGCTACTATATAATTTGCCAAGTTATATTTTTTTGATGATTTATAAATTTAAATACGGTTGCGAAATGAAAGTTTTAATTTAAAATTATTTTCTGTGAAAGTAGATTAATTTTAATAATGACATAATTCTGTGCTTTCTATTCGATGGCATTTGAGTAAATTGTAAAATTTTTATATCAAAAGTTTATGAAAATGATTTTTAGGATAATTGTAATATTTGTTTTTTTTGTAGAACTATCTTATTCTCAGGTTGAACCGCTAAACATTGATATTGTTAGAGGTCCATATGGAACACCTCATATTTTTGCTAAAACTGATAAGGAAACTGCTTACGGTTTGGCTTGGGCCCACGCTGAAGATGATTTCAAAACGATACAACAAACATTTTTACCAGTAAAAAACGCTCTCGGTAAATATTTAGGAAAAGATGGAGCAATGCTGGATTATGTTATCCAACTTTTGCGCTGTGAGGAAACAGTTGCTGCTCATTACGATGATTTGTCTCCTGCAGTAATAAATGTAATTGAAGGTTATGTCGAAGGCATAAACGCTTATGCTTTAAACCATCCTGAAGAAGTTTTAGTAAAAAATACTTTTCCAATTTCGGTAAAAGAATACTTGGTTGGATTTAATTTGGTAATACATTTTTTTTCGGATGCAGGAGATGTGATTAGGGATCTTTTTGGAAATAAGATTTCGTCACTTACAGATTCTACTTTAACAAGTATAGGTTCAAATGCTTTTGCTTTTAGAAGAGCAAAAACGAAAGATGGAAAAACTTATTTAAATGTAAATACGCATCAACCGTTGGAAGGAGCATTTGCATGGTACGAGGCTCATTTAGTTTCAGAAGAGGGTTGGAACATGCTCGGGGGTTTGTTTCCAGGAGCTCCCATGCCTTTTATTGGGACCAATGAGAATTTAGGTTGGACTCACACATATAATTATCCAGACTTGATAGATATTTATCAATTACAAATGCATCCAAAAAATAAGAATCAATATCTTTTTGATGATAAATGGGTGGATTTGGAGGTTTCAAAAGCAAAGCTTAGGGTTAAGTTGAAATTTGGAATAACTATTCCAGTTCGTAAAGAGCTATTATGGAGTAAATATGGACCAGTTGTTAGAAATGATAATGGAGTGTTCTCTTTTCACCTGAATGCATTAGAAAATATTTCTGCTATTGATCAGTGGTATCACATGAATAAATCTTCTAATTATGAAGAATTTATGGAAGCATTAAATATTATGGGAATTCCTAGATTTAATATTATGTATGCAGATAAGGAAGATAATATTTATTACGTCAGTAATGCTCAACTTCCTGTAAGAGATACATCTTATGATTGGGAGGGACTTTTACAAGGAAATACATCTAAAACTTGTATTGGGGAATATCACAAGTTAGCAGATTTACCGCAACTATTAAATCCATCTCAAGGATACCTATTCAACACGAATAACAGTCCTTTTAATTGTGCGCATAGCTTGGATAATCCAATAGAGGAAGATTATACAGAAACCTTTTCGTTCCGGGAAAAAATTAATAACAGGAGTTTAAGGTTTGAAGAACTGATTAAGGGTTACGATCAAATTTCCTATCAAGATTTTATGGATATAAAGTATGATCAACAATACCCAACACCTATATTTTGTCCTTTTGAAATAAATGATGTGTTTAAGTATAATTCTGTTGATCATCCAGAAATAAAAGATTTAATTGACATTATCCAATCTTGGGATAGAAAAGCAGACACAAATAGCATTGGAGCAGCACAATGGTACATGTACTACGATTTCCTGAATAAACGTATTTCCCAAGTCAAGCATGATTTTGATTCTCCAGTTCCTAGTGATTTGGTTATTAACTCTTTAAAAAATACGAGAGACTATTTCTTGGATAAATTTGGAAGAATTGATGTTCCGCTTAAAGATTTTCAAAAACATTTGCGCGGTGATGTGGAGCTTCCTGTTTCTGGTTTGGTAGATATGATTGCTGCAACCTCAACAGTAAGTTATAAGGATGGGATGGTAAAAGCTGTTTCAGGAGATTCTTATATTATGTTGGTAAGGTATGGAGAAGATAAAGTAGATATCGAAACTGTTTTACCTTATGGTATCAGTGCTCATCCAGATTCTCCTAATTTTACAGATCAGATGCATTTATATGTCAATCACCAAAGAAAAAAAATGTCATTGGATAAGGAAATTATTCTCAAGGGTGCTACTAAAATTTATCATCCAAAATAATTCAATAGTTTATCTGCACAAAAATAATGATAATCGTTTTTTACAGAGAGTCGTAGAGTCATTCAGGATAATATTTTTATTAAAACTAACTAGTATATGCAATACGATTATTAGTGCAAACTATCCATGAGATAATCCTTGTACAATTGTATATTTACCTCCATGTTTGTCAATTCCAATATCGTAAATGAAATAATAACTTACTACCAAGAGAAATTGAGCAGTTTATACCCTGGTAATGAAGTTAAAAACATTACGGAAATAATGTTTGAACATTTTTTGGGTTGGGATAAAATGACACTCAGATCAAATAATAAATCTTCGCTCTCTGAATCGGAATTACTTTTGTTTCATAATGCTTTGAAAAGACTGTTGAAAAATGAGCCGGTACAGCATATAACTGGAGAGATGGAGTTTTATTCATTGCTCTTTAAAGTAAATAAAGATGTTTTAATACCTCGCCCAGAGACAGAAGAGTTGGTGGATTTGGTTATTAAGGAATGTAAGGGTTATGAAACAATTTTAGATATTGGAACTGGGTCTGGTTGTATTCCAATATCTCTAAAAAAACAGTTAAAAAACACACTTGTTTATGGCATGGATATCTCCGAGGATGCTTTGGTAGTAGCCAAAGATAATGCCGTATTAAATTCAGCGGAAGTTACCTTTGTTAAAGAGGATATTCTTCAAATTGTATCTATCAAGAAATCTTTGAAAAAAGAGTTTGACGTTATCATAAGTAATCCTCCTTATATTACAAATTCTGAAAAGAGATTAATGAGCGAGAATGTTCTTAACTTTGAACCATATGAAGCTCTTTTTGTTGATGATGATGAACCCTTATTGTTCTATGATAAAATAGGCCATTTAGCATATCATAACCTATCTTGTGGCGGCAAATTGTATTTTGAGATTAATGAACATTATGGTGATCAGACAAAGGCACTTTTAAAATCCATTGGTTTTTCGGATATTCGAATACTAAAAGATTTACAAAATAAAAATAGAATTGTTGCAGCTATTCGTTAAATTAGGTTCCGCCAGATTGTAAGTATGAATGAAGTAAGTGAAGTAATTAGTAAATTAACCAAAGCCTTAATCGAACATAACTATAATTATTATGTTTTAAGTTCTCCTACGATAAGTGATTACGATTTTGATATTTTATTAAAGGAGCTTCAAGATTTAGAGGAAAAGTTTCCAGAATTTGCAGATCAAAATTCTCCAACCAAAAGGGTTGGTGGAGATATTACAAAAAACTTCCCAAGTGTAAAGCATCGTTTTCCAATGCTTTCTTTGGGGAATAGCTATTCTAAAGAAGAAATAATAGATTTTGATACAAGAGTTCGAAAAGTTATAGAAAGAGAAATAGAGTATATCTGTGAACTAAAATATGATGGCGTAGCGATTAGCTTAACTTATGAAAATGGACAGCTTACAAAGGCAGTAACAAGAGGAGATGGAACTTCTGGTGAAGAAGTAACTGCAAACATTCGAACCATTCGATCTATTCCATTAAAATTAAAGGGTGATTTTCCAAATGACTTTGATATCCGTGGAGAAATAGTATTTCCACATGCTAATTTTAAGAAGCTCAATGAAGAAAGAAAGAAATTGGGAGAACCTGAGTTCGCTAATCCTCGAAATACAGCTTCTGGAACGGTAAAGATGCAAGATTCTTCTATTGTTGCAAAAAGAGGTTTGGACTGCTTCCTGTATGCGGTTTATGGGAATAATTTATCATTCAAATCGCACTATGAAGGCTTGTCAAATGCCGGTGGTTGGGGATTTAAAGTTCCAGATGAATCTGCTAATTATATCAAAAAAGTGAAAACTATTGAGGAGATTATGGAATTCATCGATTATTGGGATGAAAAACGTGCTGATTTACCCTTTGATATTGATGGAATCGTTATTAAAGTAAATGCTTATGATAAGCAAGAAGAATTAGGGTATACATCAAAATCACCTCGCTGGGCCATTTCTTACAAGTATAAAGCAGAGCGCGTATCCACTAGATTGAATTCTATTACATATCAAGTTGGACGTACAGGAGCAATTACTCCGGTAGCTAATCTGGAACCAGTTCAGTTAGGCGGAACCACTGTGCGAAGAGCAAGTATGCACAATGCAGACCAAATAGAAAGGCTTGATATCCGAGTAAACGATACTGTTTTTGTAGAAAAAGGTGGAGAGATTATTCCAAAAATTGTTGCTTTAGATATTGCTGCTCGGGCAATAGATTCGAATCAAACTATTTATATCAGTTCTTGTCCAGAATGCGAAACACCTCTCATAAGAAAAGAGGGAGAAGCGCAACATTATTGCCCAAATGAAAATGGTTGTCCACCGCAATTAAAAGGAAAGATGGAGCATTTTATTGGGCGTAAAATGATGGATATTGATGGTCTAGGAGCGGAAACCATAGAACAGTTATTTGAAGAAGGCTTAGTGAGAAATGTTGCCGATTTATATGATTTAACATCCGAACAATTACTTCCATTAGATCGTATGGCAGAGAAATCGGTTAACAATTTAATTGAAGGGTTAGGTAAATCAAAGGAAGTTCCATTTGCAAAAGTCTTGTTTGCTTTGGGAATTAGATATGTTGGGGAGACAGTTGCGAAAACATTGGTAAAGCATTTTAAGACGTTAGATTTGTTGATGTCAGCCACAGTGGAGGATCTTATTGAGGTTGATGAGATTGGGGAGCGCATAGCAGAAAGTGTTGTAAGTTATTTTTCAGAAACAAAAAACATTGAATTAATAGCAAGGTTGAAGGAAATAGGACTTCAGTTTGAAATAGGAGAGGAAGAGTTAATAGGAACTTCATCTTTGCTAGAGGGACTTATTTTCGTTATTTCTGGTACGTTTAATATGTCTAGAAATGACCTTAAAAAGGCAATAGAGAAAAATGGAGGCAAAGTAGGAAGTTCTATTTCTAAAAAGACAAGTTATTTAATTCGTGGTGAAAATATGGGGCCAAGTAAATTAAAAAAGGCGGAAGATTTGGATGTTTCTATGATCTCTGAAGATGCGTTTTTAAAAATGATTGAACAAAACACTTCAGACGACTTTGTAACAGATAGAAAACCAACTCAAGGGAGTCTTTTTTAAAGTTCGCATTCAATTGTGCGTAAGTATTAGAATATCATTTTATTCAAAGCCTATAATCTTTTATTTTTGCAGCAGATGCAAGCGATAGATAATATAAAAATCAAAGCAGGAAGACTTGTTCTTAATAGGGAGGTTAAGAAAAATGCGAATAGAAAACCTGTTGTTTGCAATTTAAATAACGCTTCTAGTGTAGGACTTTTAATGAACATATCTGATGAATCAGATATGAGAAAAATAACAAAGTTTGAGAAATTTTTAAAAGCAGAATTTGGAATTAGGAAGGTTTTTATTCTTGGCTACTACGACAACAAAAAGGAAGACCCTGATTTTTTAAAATCGAGTATTAGTTTTGATTATTTGCAGCGAAAAGATTTATCTTGGAATGGAGTACCTTCTGGGCCGGTTTATGAAAATTTTGTTGCCGAGCAATTTGATATTCTAATAGACATGACGAATTATTTTAATGTTCCATTACGTTTTGTTTTGTTGCGGTCTAAGGCCAAGTTTAAAACTGGAATATTTTCAGAGGAATCAACACCGTACTTCGATATGATGATTGCTTTTGATAAAGATGATTTTGAAGAATATGCAAATCAATTAGTTCATTATTTGACGATAATTAATGCCAAATAATTCCATAGAAAAGAATATTGTATTAGTTGGTTTTATGGGTTCAGGTAAAACAACCATTGGGAAACTGTTGGCAAACTCTATGGGCTTTAGTTTTGTAGATACGGACGCTGAAATTGAAAAAGAAGAAGGGATTTCGGTTTCGCAGATATTTGAAATGAAAGGAGAGGAATATTTTAGGGAATTGGAAAGTAATTTTATTACCAATTTTCAACGAAAAAAGTGCATTATTGCAACCGGAGGAGGCATGCCATGTTATAATGATAACATGACAAAATTGAAGGTATTGGGAACGGTACTATTTATAAATACACCTTATGATTCAATAATAGAGAGATTAAAACTAAATCAAGGTTCAAGACCACTTATAAAATCTAGTTGGGATGATAAAAAAGAGGAATTACGCAGCTTATTTATAATCAGACAGGAAATATATAAGTCTTCCGACAAAGAGGTTGTAGGTGACAATAACCCCAGTTTTATTGTAGAAGAAATACGGAAAATAACATGCAGTTGATAGTAAAACAGTATGTGTGTTATTGGAATCCTTTCGTTATCTACTTTCATTTACATATTTAGTAATTGCCAATTTACAATACCGACTTAATAGTAATAAGATAATCCTAAAAGAGTCTCTCGAAAAATAATTGAATCCCTACGTTTTCTCGTTTACCCTTTATTAGTCTTTTGAACTTTTTACCTTTATACGGTGAAATTATTTAAACTAATAACCAAACCTTTTCGGGGTATCTATAACTGGAGTGTCAGAAGAAAGTATTATCTACTGGGGTTTATTAGTGTCCTATTTCTAATTTGGCTTTTTTGCTTACCCAAGCAATTATTTAATACACCTACATGTACAGTTCTTTTAGATAAAGATGGAAATATGTTGGGTGCGCGTATTGCTGATGATGGACAGTGGCGTTTTCCGGATAGAGACTCGGTTCCTTATAAATTTGAAAAAGCAATAATTCAGTTTGAAGATCGAGATTTTTATTCACATATGGGATTTAGTTTTAAAGCTTTTACTAGGGCCATGAAACAAAATTTATCAGAAGGTAGAGTTGTGAGTGGAGGAAGCACAATTCCAATGCAAACAATTCGATTATCTAGACAAGGTAAATCACGTTCTGTTTGGGAAAAAATTGTTGAGGTTTTTCAGGCTACTAGAATGGAATGGAGTTACTCAAAAGAGGAAATACTTGCAATGTATTCTTCTTATGCGCCAATGGGGGGTAACGTTGTTGGTTTGGACGCGGCATCTTGGAGGTATTTTGGCCGCAGCCCTGAAAATTTAAGTTGGGCAGAGGCAAGTACTTTAGCTGTATTGCCAAATGCACCTAGCTTAATGCATCCTGGCAAAAACAGAGAAAAACTAATTGCGAAAAGGAATCGTTTGTTGGATAGATTGTATTTGGTTGGAGAGATTGATAAAACCGAATTACAACTCGCTAAAAGTGAACCATTGCCAACTGCACCGCCAAGTTTACCAAATATATCTCCTCATGTGATAGATAGAATTATGTCTTCTAAACACAAAGGTAAGACCGTTAATTCGACGTTAAAATCTTCTTTGCAGCGTGAGGTTAACAGTATCGTGAACCGGCACCATAATCGATTAAAAGAAAATGAAATATACAATGTTTCTGTTCTTGTTATAGAAGTAGAAACCGGAAATATTCGCGCATATGTCGGTAATGCTAAAGGAATAGAACATGAATACGGATACCAGGTTGATATTATTAAAGCGAGAAGAAGCACAGGCAGTATTCTTAAGCCTTTTTTATATGCTGGGGCATTGGAAGATGGAGTGATTACCCCCAATCAATTAATACAAGATGTTCCGACTATAATTTCTGGATATGCTCCAAAAAATTATAACGAGAAGTACGATGGTGCAGTGCCAGCAAGTAGGGCATTGTCCAGGTCTTTAAATGTGCCAATAGTTAAGCTGTTGCAGGAATTTGGCGTACAAAAATTTCATAATCAATTAAACAGAATGGGGATGACAACTATTGATCGTCCTTCTTCTGATTATGGACTTTCTCTTGTTTTG
>Ga0315315_10005806_pt1 | contig 11397 bp, 13 predicted proteins | sample M140m3416metaG_FD_203699 | JGI IMG/M metagenome (GOLD analysis project Ga0315315, IMG submission 203699) | Ammonia-oxidizing marine archaeal communities from Monterey Bay, California, United States - M1 40m 3416 | ecosystem: Environmental > Aquatic > Marine > Intertidal zone | place: USA... | reverse complement strand
TATCTATACCAGTCAAACCAAAAGTTTGAAAAATGTATCCTGTATTTACAGCTTCAGACCAAGTAGTTAAACTATATATAGTATTTGCTGAAGTAGAGCCAGTTGAATATATATTAGGATTATTAAAATCATAATAAACAACCAAACAACTACCAGAAATAGAGTCATCACAATCACAAGGTGCAGCCATTTCATCTTGAGCTAAGTAAAAATCATGATACTCACTATTACTCAAGTAAACATCAATTTTATTGAAATTATAATTCTTTAAATTACCCATTATTAAAATGTTTCAAGCCCAGTTCTTTTCCAACCGTTATTTGTCTTTATATATAAGTATTCATCATCCCTAGTAACTTCACCAAGTTTACCACTTAAATCTTCAGTAGAGGTTGGCGTAAACTCTGGGACAACTAAACCATTAGGTTTTAAATGTGTATTTGTTGTCCAATCACCACTAGAATCAATCATGAATGTAGAGTCATTATTTTCATCTATTCCCTTTACAACAGTAATACCACCATCAATTGATGATTCATGATTTCCGTTATAATTTAATTCTATATTATTATCTTCAGAAGCAATTGTCTGAGTTTCAAACACTAACTCATCTTTACTTATTATAGGTGTACCCTCAGATAATTCTTTTACTGCCTCAACAAGAATCGCAGTAATATCCTGGTAATGAACACCCATTAACTTATCTTCAGTCCTTTCATTTATAAATGTTAATTCTGGAACCACTTTACTAACTTCTTGAGCTATAAACCCCACCCTGGTATTATCAGTAATGCCATTTTGAATATCTTCATTCCATTTATAATAAACACCTCTAAGTTTTTTTATTTTATCCAAAGCACTATCAATAGTTATAACACCATCTTTCATTCTTTCATCAGAAGTATTGGTAGTTAGTGTTCCATCAGCAGCGTAATGTAAAGCCCCCGCAGAAGCAGATGACTCTATACCCCTAAACCTAGCATTACCATTAACATCAAGTCTTTCCGTTGGTTCTTCCGTAGCAAATCCAACGTAACCCTTAGCCGTTATTCCCGAACCATGTATATGTATATCAGCCACACCATCATCAGCGTCTTTACCAGCGTAAAATCTAATATAATCTGCTGTAGTCCCAGATTCAGCTGATATAATATTTAACCCAAAACTTGCATTACTAGAATAAATAAAGCTATCACCCAAAACACCATAACCATCATAAGTTGGTGAACTAGTTATACCCACAACACCAAACGAAAGACCACCAGCACCAGGTGAACTCACACTATACATCGGCAACTTATCAGAGTCTCCAACAAGTCTTAATTTAGGTCCTAAAGAGTCCCCTATATCAGATATTAAAGTACCGCCAGTCTCCTCAACATGTAAATTATTCATATAGACTGTGTTATTAGATGTCCCAGTAATGTTTTCACCACCTAAAATAACAGAATTCATATTACTTACTAATTTATTATTATTACCACCTATAATAACAGAGCGTTGTGAGTTATCAATTTCGTTTTCTCTACCACCTATAAAAGCCGAGTAACTACTTAAAGAATGGGCTGAAAGTATAGCACCACCCAAAATAGCATTTCTAGTACCCCCCTCAATTACATTAGCGTCACCACCTATAACTACAGAACTCACAGAATCTAAAATTTCATTACCTTGACCACCAATAATTGACGAATTATTACTGTTACTAATCTCACTAGTAAAAGATGATATGATAGATGAATATGAAGATTCACCAGAACCATTTGGTTTTATATGTGCACCAGCAGAACCATATATAATATTAGATGACGCATCAGATGGATTAGCACTTGTTCCACTAATTGATGAATTCCAAGAAGATACTATAGATGACAATTGAGAGTACTCAACCGTACCAGATACAGAACCAATAATACTAGCATTGTTTGATGTTAAAATAGTACTATTATTAGAACCAATGATACCTTCTCCAACACCAACAAACGCACTAAAATCAACCGTATTACCACTACCACCAATTATATAAGACAATGTATGACCAGTAATTAAGTTTTGGTAACCACCTAAAACAACACTATAATCAGAATTGTTATTTATTACATTATCAGTACCACCAACAATACCAGCGTACAGTGAGTTATCTATTGTGTTATTATAACCACCACTAATTATGGAATTATCTGAAACACCATTAATCGTGTGACCACCCTTATCATCCTTAAGTGCTGTATTACCAGTACCATCCTCTTCCCAGAATGTAGCACCAGATGTAGCTGCTGAAACCGAACTCCACGTAGCTTCACCTTCGGCATTATCACATGTCAGCACATACCCAATTGACGGGTTATTTGTTACTATAAATCTTTTTGTTCTAGTTATTTCTGGGTTATCAACCCAAATAGGTCTACCTTTAAAATCAAGTGTCCCAGCACTAAGGAACTCAACATCTTGATGTGTTACAGTACCACTATAAATTGGACCAGCGCCACTATAAATAGCTGAAACGCTTAAATCAAAACTAACCCCAGTATATTCTAAATCAATGTTGTAACCATCAACTGTGGTAGCAGTTGACGAAACAACAAATACGTTTCCAGTATTTTGTGTATTACCACTACTTGTAGATGTTATTGCAGATATTGAAGAATTTGCAATATCCATACCTGGGTCATACCAAGTGAAGTTTGTGGTAGTCCCATTACCACTAAATGTACTAACTACTAAAGAAAAATCCTGAGTAACACCACTATTATTAGGGTCAACACCTGTAGTTAACCCACTGAATGGTAAACCAAACACTGTTGAACCAGAGAGATTAGTGGAAGTTTTCTCTCTTTGTTTTATCTGTCTATTATCTGAATAATCTAATTTTGTACTAAAACCCATAATTAAAAATCTTTTTATATAAATATTATCGTTTTCGCTTATATTTATAATAAAAAGAATATTTATGAAATTCACTAAAGAAGAATTTGAGAAAAACTATTTACCTAAAGGTAAAAAGCTCAATATTGAAGATAACGATATTGAGGAGTTATATGAGCCAGATGGTGATTTTGGTGGTGATAAACCAGAATTAGAAGCTAGGAGTCAAGTAACAACGAATACACAAAAATCTTTTGATGATAATTCAGAATACGAAGAAGGAATACCAACGGATGGAGATAAACATGCGAGTATGACTAGGAATAGATTAAGTAGATTTCACCCTTTTGGACCAAGCATGGGTAACTATTTTGGTGTTGGTGGTGTGTATGAAAATACAACTAACGAAGCTAAGGGTAAAATGGAAGAACTTATAAAAGAACTCTTAAATAACTTCTCATCAACTAGAGAAATAGTTGATAAAGCTAACCCAGAAGATATAAATAATAATAATATCATGGATATTGACGAAATCAATAAACCAGAAGTTATTACAACAATGAATAAGTTTATATCATCAGTAAGTAGTTCTGAATTAAATGAAGACGAATTAGGTACAGTAATATACCACACAATTAAAACTTTAAATGAAAAGGGTGTTGATTTTAATAAGATGTCTAGAGTAATAAAAGATGAACTAAAAAAAATAATTCAGTAATGCCTAATCTAGATTTAGATAAAAAAGAAATAACAATATCTGATAACAGGGTTAAAGAATACTTAGGTAAAGATAAGATTAGTGGTAATCACTTAACCACCGAAATATCTAGACTTAAAAGCTCCCTTAAAGAAACTCCTAACGAAGAAAAACAATACGTTCTTAATTATCTTGAAGGAAAAGTAAAAACCCAAAGGAATGCCATAGACGCTCCAAAAAGAGCAAGAATGAACATAGATGCCCAAGGAACCAAAAAATCAATAACTGGTGACATGAATAACTTTAAGAAGGGCACTAGTAAAGATGGTATTAACTTAACAAGAGTTAAGGGTGATGCTAAGTTAACTGGTAAGGGTTTAGATGGTAAAACAAATCAAGCTTCAAAGATTAATGATTCAAACAGGATAACATATTATGAGTCATATGAGTCAGAAATTGAAGCTGTTAGATATTTAATAGAATACATGAACAATAACAATAATAAAAATAAAATTTTATAATTATGCCAAGTAATAAATTAGAAATAATAGCTATAGCCCAAAGAAATTCATTAATAGCTAGTAACGGTTACGATAACGTAGCAGCAAGTAATAACTATAGTGCAACACACACTAGAGCACTATCAGACCAGGCAACACCAATTTACGGTAAAGGTACTGGATTATTTCTAGACACATATAATGGTGGTGGCGATATAGATATTAACGGTAATCCTGTATACGGTGGTTCTGGTAGATTAGCAGCTTTTGCTAATAACGGTGCTACATGGGGATATACACCACAAGATAATTATACTGCACCAGATACAACAGCTAACGTAGGTCAAGTAGTACTATAAAAAAATATTCATGAAGCTTTACAAAATATATGAAGGTCTTATATTAGAAAGTGTTACCAATACTATTGACAACTTAATAAATGGTGAAACTGCTAAAAACGGAAACACTTTTTATCGTTCAGCTAGAATATGGTATGAAAATAAAGATGGTTCTTTAAGTCAAAGATATGTCTTTATTTATGGTATTGGTAAAACAAAGGCTGGTAATCAAGCAATTAGAGCTTTTCAGGCTAGTGGCGAATCTACTAGCGGTAAAGCAAACGGTTTTTGGAAAATATTCTTAGTTGATAAAATAAGAAGAATAGAACCAACCGATTTAAAATGGTACAAACCAGTTAATAAAATAAAGGGTGGTGAAAATATACCACCATATGTTGGCCCAACAAAAGACAGTTCATTTATGAATGGTCTTGAAAAGGGTGTAGAAAATAAGAGTTAATAATTAAAAAAGAGTATTATGAATGGAGCACCACCACCAGCAGATTTATCTAAATTAAAAGGTATACTTGGAAACGCTAAGTCTATCATGAATAAAGTAAATGATGGGAATTATGAAACTGGCAATGTTGACGGTAACGCACTTGTACAAAGTACTGACGGATACGTATCACAGGATAATGTAAGTACTGATAACCAAGCGGCAACAATGGGTAACGCAACTAGAAGTATGAATCAACCAAATAAGGAAGCTATATTAAATTCTAAAATGCCAGAATCTATTAAAAGAGCCATGTTAGAAAACCCAATATCACAACCTAAAATGAATCACACTTTCAATATTGATGATGTATCAGATTTAATAGATGAAAAACCAATACCAGCACCAAGCTCAAAACCAAAGTTAAATGAAGGTATTATTAAAGGAGATACGATTACGGTTAGTGAATCTGGTCTAAGAGATATGATTAAAGATGTTTTAATTGAATATTTATCAGCTGATTATAGTAAAAACATAACAGAAGGTGTTATTAAAAAAACAATAAACACTTTAGTTAAAGAAGGTAAAATCAAAACAAAAAGAACTAAATAATATATAATAATTGAATATATTAATTATAAGGCCCAGTTTTTCTGGGCCTTTATTATTTACATTATTATAAAATATGTCTATACTTAACTATAATTATAAAAGTTTTAACTAGTTAAGTTTATGAATAAAAAAATCAAAGTATTAGTAGTCCCATCAGATAGGACAGGAGTAGGTTATTTCCGTTCAACAAAACCACACATCACATTAGAAAATAATTATTCAGATGAATTTCATATCGACATAGATTATGAACCAAGAATTAATGATGATAATTTTTTAAAAAAATATGATATAATTCATTATCACAGAAGTCTAGGTCCATTTGAAGGTGTGGAAGAGGTATTGAAAAGATGTGATAACCTAGGTGTTGTCACCATGATGGACATTGACGATTACTGGTCTCCAGGAAAACATCACCCAGCACATTTATTAATTAAACAATCAGAAATGGATAAAAAGATTTTAAATAATATTAAAATCGCTAGGAACGTTGTAACAACAACTAATTTATTTGCTGAAGAGATTAAGAAGTATAACAAAAATGTACATGTACTCCCAAACGCAATTGACCCAAAGGAAAAACAATACATATCTAAACCAGAACCATCTGATAAATTAAGAATTGGTTGGTTAGGTGGTAGCAGTCATTTAAAAGACTTGGAATTACTAGGGAATTTTGTAAATCAACTTAAATCAAATGGTTTAATTGATAAAGTACAATTAGTCTTATGTGGATTTGATTTAAGGGGTAACGTAACCATGATTGATGAAAAGACTGGTAAGAGAAAACAAAGACCCATACAACCACATGAAAGTGTTTGGTACCAATATGAGAAAATATTTACAGATAACTATTCTACAGTTAGTGAAGACTATAAGAAACATCTACTAAGTTTTAAACAAGAAGAATATGAAGGTGTTAATAATGAAGCGTATAGAAGAGTTTGGACCAAACCAATCTCAACATATGCTACAAATTACAACCTATTTGATGTGTCGTTAGCGCCACTAGAAGAGCACATATTCAATAAAGTTAAATCACAGTTAAAAGTTATTGAGGCTGGGTTCCACAAGAAAGCAATTATAGCTCAAGATTTTGGACCATACCAAATAGACTTAATTGGTTATTATGGTAGACCCGAAAAAGGACAGCATGAATTACCAGTAAATCCAGAAGGTAACGCAATATTGGTTAAAAGTAATAAAAATCACAAGGATTGGTACAGAAGTATTAAAAGATTAGTTGAAAACCCAGAATTAGTTACTGAACTTAGTAATAAATTACATGATACGGTTAAGGATGTATATAGCGTTGATGCTGTAACTGAGAAAAGAAAAACTTTATACGTTAACATGTTAAAAGAAAATAAAAATAAAATTTCAGATGTTGCAAAAGTTGCAATAACTTAAAAATTGTTTTAAATTTGTCATTATGAATAAGAAAGAAAAATTAAGTTTGGTATTCGACTTTATAAGTGATTACTTAATAAACGAAGAGAATGTAGCCAATACAGAGTTTAAAGTAGATGAGAAAATGGGAAGAGCTCATGATATCATGAAGAAAATGGATGAGATTGATAATGTTGATTCTAGACTAAAGTCCGAATTGAAGGAAAAAATGAATAGTATTAGAACTAATCACCACACTGACTTGAAGGATAAAAAAGAAGATAAAGGAATATCTAATAATTCGTTAAACAAATCATTTAAAGACAGAACTGGTGTTACACTAGATAAAGAAGGTAAAATAACAAGTGTTGAGGTAGGTCCATTAAAGGAATACACTACAATTTCAGAAGTTATGAATAAAATTAATAATTAATTAAAGAAAAATATTTATGTTATCACAAGAAAAAATTTTAAAAAACGCTAAGAAATTTAACGACACAGGTGTTAAATACGAGGTGATTAATGACGATTTAATGAATATGTTAGGTCAAGAATTTATTAATGCCCCATGTACTACAACAACAAATTTTTACGGTGCATATGATGGTGGATTAATCCAACATATTTTAAACACTACCAAATACGCTTTGAAAATTAATGAAACTTTACCTGAGAGTAAACAAGTAAGTAATGGTTCTATTATTAGAACCTGTTTAATACACCAAATTGGTAAAGCTAAAATGTACTCGGAGCAGACATCAAATTGGCACAAAGAAAATAGAGGTGAAATGTATACATTCAATGATGAATTGTTAAGTATGTCAACAGCTCAACGCTCAGTTTATTATGCACTAAAAGCTGGTATTAATTTAACTGAAGATGAAGTTTTTGCAATTTACAACTACAATAGTGATTTCGCTCAGAGACCAATGACAACATTAGGTGAAAAATTAGCAGCATTGTTAAGAACTGCTAATATGGTAGCAATAATTGAAGAAAAGTAATTATAATAGCTACTATGGTAGCCATGATTTAATAAAAATAATATTATGGATAATAAATTTAACGAAATAAATATGCTTGAAAATCTATTGAAAGCAATAGGTGAAGAAGATGGGTACAACCTAGATTCTTTTAATAAAGAATATGCTAACCTTGAACCAAACCCAAACGTTAAAATAGGTCACTCAGTTAAATTTGTAAATAAATCAAATAATACAGACCCAGAATACGCAACTGAAGGTGCAGCTGGGTTTGATTTTAGAGCCGACCTAAATAAAGAAATAAAACTAAATCCAGGTGAATACACCATGGTACCAACTGGACTTTATTTCGAATTACCAGAATATCTAGAGTTACAAGTGAGACCTAGAAGTGGTCTAGCCGCAAAGTACGGTGTGACAGTACTTAACTCACCAGGAACTGTTGATTCAGATTATAGAGGTGAAGTAAAGGTTATGCTTATCAACCACGGTAAAGATACATTTACTATACAAAATGGTGAAAGAGTAGCACAAGGCGTTCTATCTAACGCGATAGGCAAAACATTAGTAAATTTTGATAAAGTCGATTCATTAAACGAAACCAATAGAGGTGATGGTGGATTCGGTTCAACAGGTATTAAATAGATAAAAAATATGAGTTTAGATAATCTCTATAAAGTAAATGTTTTTAAATTAGACTTTAATGACATATTAATAGAACCGTCTGATATTAGTGACATTAGCAGTAGGGGAGAAATAAATATTTTAGATGAATATGGTAAATTACCATTATTTACTGCACCAATGGACACCGTTGTTGACAAAACTAATTATAACGAATTTGATAAGTTAGGTATTAACATATGTTTACCAAGAGGAGAAGAGGGTGACGACTCAATGTTTCAGTCATACTCACTTAAAGATTTCATAAAAGAGTTTATAGTAGAAGAGAAAGTTTTACGAACATACGCCAAGGGTTCATCTGACACTATGTATAATATGAGAACATTTAAAGTATTAATTGATACAGCAAATGGTCATACAAAAGAAATGTTAGATGCTGTGCAAGAAGCAAAAAGGTTATGGTCTGATAAATTAATCTTAATGGTTGGTAATATAGCTAACCCACAAACATATGTCTTATTATCTGAAGCTGGAGCTGACTATATAAGGGTTGGAATTGGAAATGGTGGCGGTTGTCTAACAACTCAACAAACAGGGGTCGGTTTTCCAATGGCGAGTTTGATAAGAGAGTGTTATTATAAATCATTAATTCTTGATAAACCAGCTAAAATTGTTGCTGATGGAGGCATGAAGGATTATTCGGATATAATTAAAGCAATAGCCTTAGGTGCTGACTATGTAATGGTTGGTAGTATCTTTAATAAAGCCCTGGAATCTTGTGGACAAAATTATATCTTTAGAAGAATACCAATAACACAATACGGAGCAAAGAAATGTAGAGATATATCAATACCAGTATATAAGAAATTCAGAGGTATGAGTACTAAAGAAGTTCAAAAAAAATGGGGCAATGCTATATTAAAAACATCAGAAGGTATTGTAACGTATAGAAAAGTAGAGTATACACTTAATGGCTGGGTTGAAAACTTTAACTCTTACTTACGTTCAGCAATGTCCTATTCAGATTCAAAGACACTAGAGGAATTTATTAACAAGGCTAATATAATACAGATTAGTGATAACGCATTTAAAAGGTTTAAGAAATGATTAGTGTAGTATATTGTACAAGAACTGAAAATAAAAAACATCAGGAGCATTTAGTTAAGTCCTCTGGCTTACATAAACACATTGAGGTTATTGAAATAATTAATAATGGTGAATCATTAACCAAAGCGTACAATAGAGGCTTAAAACAGGCTAAAAACGATATAGTTGTATTTTGTCATGATGACATAACTATTGAAACCAAGCAGTGGGGTAAGAAACTTGAAAAATTATTTAACAATAATGAAGAATTTGGTATTATAGGTGTTGCTGGAACAAAACACATGTCTGAAACTGGTAGATGGTGGGATAAACCACAAACTATGTTTGGAAGAGTTAAACATACACATGAAGGTAAATCATGGCTATCATCATACAGTGATGATTTAGGTGATAATATTGAAGAAACGATTATTGTGGATGGTGTTTGGTTCGCAGTAAATAAATCAAGACTTAAAAAAGACTTTGATGAATCAGTTGAAGGATTCCATTTTTATGATGTTGATTTCTGTATGCAAAACAGACTAGAAGGTGTTAAGGTTGGTGTTATAACAAAAATTAGAATTAATCACATGTCAATAGGGCAAACAAACCAAGAATGGGATGACAATAGAAAAATCTTTGCCGATAAATTTAAAGATAAGTTACCAATAACCATATACGAAGATTTTAAAAATGGTAAAAAATTAAACGTTATAATACCAAGTGTAAAGGAAGGTGATTTAGATAGAGTTATTGAATTAGGTTCAGAATTAACTAAATTAGGTGTTAACATAGGGGTTGTTAGTAAATTCAATAGATTAGACATTACTAAATGTAAGAGAAGTGGAGTAAGAGCGTATTCATTACAAGAGCCACCTGGTTTTAAAATCGGTGATGGTAAATTTGCTATACAAACACAAAACGGACCTGTAGTTTCAGAAGTTAATAAATTATACAAGGTGAGTACGTCTCAGTACAATGTTATTGTTAGCGAAGACGAAGAGTTAATTTCATCTTACAAGCAAATGTATCCAGAATGTAAATTTGTTAACACAGATTCAGATGAATTTATAACAATGGAAAAAACTCCAGAAAATTATAAAAAACTTTTTATAAAAACATATAATGAATAAACCATTAGTAAATATATTAACCAGAACATCTAATAGACCAATAGCATTTAATTTAAATAAACTTTCAGTTAGGTCTCAAACATATGATAATATAAGACATATAGTTAGTGTTGATGATGAGTTAAGTGAAAAGTATGTAAAGGAATATAATGATATTGATTATATAACCATTAATAAAGAAGATATAATTAAAAATGATACATCTGTAAACCCAAACACTGGTAAGTACTCCCCACATAACCTATATTTTAATGAGTTAATGGGTAAAGTGAATGAAGGTTGGGTAATGATATTAGATGATGATGACAGATTATCAAATAGTCGCGCTATTGAAACAATAATGGATAAATTAACTAATGAAGATACTATAGCTATATTTCAGATGAGATTTCCAGGTAACAGACCGATACCATCAAACGGAACAGTTAATCAACCACCAAGAATTGGTAACATAGGGTCGCCATGTTTTATTTTCCATTCAAAATATTTAAAAGACTTAAAATGGGATGGTTGGAAATGTGGTGATTTTAGATTTATAGAAAAAGTTTATAATAAAATACCTAATAAAGTTGCAATAGAAAAAATGTTAGTTACTATTGGACAAATAGGTGATGGGAAGAGGGAAGATATATAAAAAAAATAAAAAAAATAAATTATGAAAAATAAAAAAAACATACCTCTATTTAAAGTTTACATGTCTAAAGAAGCGCCTAAGGCAGCTTCTAAAGTCT
>Ga0315315_10005805_pt1 | contig 11398 bp, 8 predicted proteins | sample M140m3416metaG_FD_203699 | JGI IMG/M metagenome (GOLD analysis project Ga0315315, IMG submission 203699) | Ammonia-oxidizing marine archaeal communities from Monterey Bay, California, United States - M1 40m 3416 | ecosystem: Environmental > Aquatic > Marine > Intertidal zone | place: USA... | reverse complement strand
CGACTTCCGATGCGGAGTACATCTGCCGCTCCTTCTGATTTGCTTGCCACCTTCTGTTGTCGTAGCGATCTACGACCCCGGTCTCTGGTAGTTCCTTCTCCTCAATAATGGGGATACTCTGCAGGATCATATGCAGCGTTGGCCTCTCGCCAATCCTATGCATGAAGGTGTCATGCTCCATCTCTGCGGCGCTGAACTTCCAGCCTGGGGTTTTGTCACCGTGCTCGGCCCAGAGATCTTTGAAGGGATCTAGCTTGCGGGGATCGTAGCTGCGTACACGGAACAAGATGGTCTTCGTACCGAGGCAGACATCGGATGCGACGGGAACGTATGCAACAGCCTGCTCCTTCATGAAATCCTTCTTGGACGCGATGCGGCCGCAGGCGTGGCACATATCCTTGGTGCCAACGTCGTTTAGTTCAACAAGAGCTGTCTCACCAGAGCGACCACGTTTTGCATCTTTCTTCCGAGTGAAGTTTTGGTGCGCAAAGGCGGTGTACCACTTGCACTTCCTACACTGGGTGAGAAAAGGTTTTCTTGGCCCTCTCACCACACCAGGCTTCCACGGACCCTTGCCGACGGAGAATACCGTCGCCCCCCTCTGGGCGACCGGTGTAGGAGGCAAGCGACCCGCCGCCACCGCGAGGAGGCGCGACGCGGCACCGGCCCGCCCCGCAGACCTGCCGGGCCGAGCCCCGTACAGCAAGTCAAACTCGTCCTGGAGCCGGCGCTGGCGTTTCAGCCTGCTCTGAGAAATGCGACCGACGTCGGAGGTGCCGCGGCTGATCTGTGTCCGATCGCTCATTTCGAACGGAGAGGGCACAATGCCGGCTTCAGCCCCAATCGATGATAACCGACCCTTCTTCTTCTTTGCTTGGTCCCTCGCATTCTTCCACAAGGCCCCATCGTTACCTTGGTCGCTTGCGAGGCAATGGGCCATGCTGTGCCCGGGGGCGCACCATTGGTGGCACTGGGATGCTGGCAAGTCACAGACGAAACAATAGCACAGATCGCCTGAAAAGGAGGGGGGAGCGACAAAAATTGCCGACATAAATTTTAGCGTGAGAGACTTGTGTATGCATACATACTTTTCAAAGCGAAGACAGAGCAGGGCAGGAAGACCAGGCGGTCGATGGGTTCGATCGCAAGAGCTGGATGAGATACCAAACAACCTGCTCGAGGAGGGCGAAACCAAGCAATCACTCACAATGCCTTTCATTGGTTGCGATCGATCTGTGTTCAAACCCAAAGGATGCACGGTTGCCGTGGCTCCCCCCACACATCGCTACGACGTCCTGGACGAACCTGTTGTCCGGGCAATGCTGTCGCATGTGGGGAAGGCGAAGCGAGTTGGTGGTCCCAATTTCCTCCACGTCGCAGTCGCCCCCCGAGATTGAATTGCCAGCAGACGAAGAGTTCTGCCGGGAATTGGCAGCAGTCAGGAGAGGAGTCGCAGGAGCGACGATCTGAACCTCCTCATCTTCGGTGGGGTGAAGCCTCTTCCATCCCCGCCGCGGCTCCTCCGAAGAGCGGAGCTCGCGCTTCACGTCTTTCCTCGCCGCCACTGGGTATGTGGAGTTATCGGAACTCACCCCCCCCCCCCCATCGTCTTCATCGTCGGAGAGGAGGCTGATGACCCTGGACGGGTCAGATAGCCCCCCTACTGGCCTGCGGTGGGGCCTCCTGTCGCCGTCGCCCTGCCGAAGTGAGAGGCTCAATGCGCGCGAGATGGCGTCGGCCTCGGCGCCATCGTCGTCGCAGTAATCGTCGTCGTCCAGGAGGGAAATTACCCGCGCCTGCTGGTGCAGTGAACCCATCCCAGCCACCGCAGCAGCATGTGGAGGCGAGGCTTCAGTCAGACCGGTCGCCGCGTCCGGCCTTTTGCTCATGTGAGCGTGGATTGGTTTGTCTTCTTCCAGCAAGAATGGGAGGGTGAAGGGGTGCGTGTGCTGTCAGTCCAAGGGAGAGAAAAACTGGCCTGAGCTAACGCTCGAACAGAGGATCAACTGTGCTGGCCTAATTTGGTTCCAGAGGGAGAGGAGCAGTCGAGAGAGAGAGGGTCCCTTGTTTGAGGGATTACGTTTTTTCCAGCATGCACATGCATATAGCGTCGCCGTATGTATGCATACTAAGTAGTACGAGCTCGAACATCACCAAGTAGTATACGAGCGTATACAGCTCGTATTTATGAGCTAATACTCTGCGCGTGTAGGTATGAGCGCGAGATTTCTCTCAATGAGGCGATTTTTTCGATCTGCACCGATCGATGTTGCCCAAAATCTCCATTTATCTGATTGACCCCCCCCTTCAGCGAGGCATTCACTATTTTGCGGTTTCATGCATGTAGATATGATGGGCGGGTGCTCTAGAATACTGCTTGCAGCGATGTCATTTGCGGCGCACGCGGCAGCGGGCGAAGCAAAGCTGTGGCAGCAGCAGCAGCGTGTCACCTCTGCCGCCCCCGCACGCGCGTCTCGAGGAAACAGCTACGTCTTCCTGCAAAAGTTTCCTCTGGAAGGCACCGACGACCTCCTCTTCCACACGGAAATTCTCATTTGTCCCAGTAAAAACTTTATTGCAGAAGATCAGCAGACGCTCGATAAGCAAATCGTTCTCCTCCAGGACTTTGTCGAAATCGATGAATCCTGGTGGTCGACACGGACGGCAAATTGCGTCGAATTGGGATACGGAGGGGATTCGTGCACGGAGCGGTGCTGCTCGGTTCCCCACGGCCCCGAAGAGAATTCCTATGTCCTAAACGAGCGGAGGGCCATGATCAAAAATGCCAAGACCGACGAAAAGCAACTTTACCTCTACGGCGCCGGCGCCATGGATGGAAACGCAGCGTTCCACGCCACGTGCGACAGGAAGTGTTGGTCTAACTGGAAAGGAACCGACTACAATCCACTCACCAACAATTGTAACACGTTCACAAGGTGCGCGCGGGATGATGGCCCTGAAAGCAAACTCGATCCTCTTCCCCTCTACTTTCCTCACACGCCTGCCTTCTCCCCGTCTTCGTTCACTCTCTCACCCCAGCACTGTGCTTCACTGCATATTTGGACTTAGCGAAAAGAAACCCGATCTGGGGGTCAGCGATTTGGTCACTGTCACGTGCGACAAGTGCCCGGAGGGCGTTGCAAGAGGAGCGAAAGCTAATGATCTAGGATTAGTAGAAGGTACACTATTCTACTAGCACGAGAGAGGAAGAAGGCTGATGTCCGAGCTACATGGTGTATTAGTTGGCCAACGTGAAACTAGCTTAATAATAATGGTAATATTATACTTTTGTATAATGTAATACTTAGTATAATATAATACACGAGTTCACATATTTTTATAATATTTATCTTTTGTTCTATCCAGAGCCTTCTCTCTACTAGAGAGCAGGGATTCAATTTTTTTTATTTTCAACTCAGCCTTGATTGAGTATGCACTTCATTATTCATTCATATATTCATAATATTCCACCATTAGGTTTTCGTGCAGGCTCCAACCCTAACCTTTATCTAATCGACACTACCAAATCAAAACCCAACAAGACACATTTATTTCTTGTCCACAACATCATTGCCGAACACAACCAAACAAGGGCAGACTTCATAACATACATACATGTCAGTTCAGTTGCGCCCAAAGAGACACACGCGACTACATGCTAGGTCACTGCACGCCCCTTCCAAACCTCTTGAGTTGACAGATCCAATTACAAGTTGTTCATCAATGGGTTTTCAGTGGTGAACTAGACAAGTTGAAGCTGTTGTCAGAACTCAAAGTGAGGGTTCATAATTCAGTTGGAACAGAGCATCTCGATGGCGGCCGAACCGGCCACTGCGCTGATGAAGCCTAGTGGAATTCGTCCGAATGGATCACGTCACACCGTGAAGATTACCATTATTTCGCTTTCAGGCATTCGAGTGCGAATGAATAGTCCAAACGAAACCATCGACAACGGTGTCGTCTTGGGATCGAACGGCGCATTCGAGGAGGCATCAACGACGCAGAGAAGCGATATATGCGCAGCCTCCTCTTCGTGTACCCCACACAGTGACGCACAAAGTAGCCCGCAGCATTTGTTTGATCAGATGGGAGTGAGTTTGAGCCAAAGCTGCTCTCCCCGCCATTCGACCCTACAAAAGCCGGCTCTATCGGCAGAACAGGATCCGACAAACTTCAGCGTTTCGGCAGCAGTATCCTTTTCAGGGTCGTTTCCACCGGAATCAATGCAAGTTCTGTCATCCTCCGTTTGCTTGGAGACAGGAAGGCTGATTGTTGAGTCTGAACCAGTGCTTAAGTACGGGGAGGATATTGCTGATCGGGGTGTTGCTCCTCCAACAATGTTAGCTAATGGAAAATTTGAACACAAATTAATGGCAACCTGGGATCCCACACCTCCTATAGATACCGTCAGCCCCATTGAAACAGGCGCGTCGGATGGAAGTGAGGGCGCGATTAGCAGTGCTTCTTCCCGCCTCTCGAGCAAGAGTCGCAGACGTAGATCCAGGACGGCCGCATTTCGTATAAGTCGGAGCATTTCCACTTCGCAAGCACACATGACCGCATTGCTCACGCATCGGCCAGAAACAGTCGATAATCTTTGCGACGAGAACCTCAATGTCATGAAGAGCACCTTCTCGTCGGATAATGAATTGAAGGCTTCGGGTACAGCCCGATCGTCTCTCTTTCCCACCTTCGAAGAAACGGATCGTTCAAAGTCTCCCAAGTCTTTAGGTATTCAATGTTGCAAGGGTGAGGAACTGTCCCTGGTTCATGTTTCGTCTGCGATGGGTGACAGGAAAAATGCTTCATTCGATGATATCAGTCAAGGGAAGGAACAAATTATTCAGGGCAGTAGAGCTTCTTCTTCGCTTATTCCGATCAATTCGCCCTCTTCAGGGACCTCTGGCCTTCCTGACATCATTGAGATCAACGTACATTTATTCGTAGGAAGAGAGATGGCCTCAAATGTCGATGGCGACAGTGGCGGTGCCATACTGTCAGTTAGAGATGCTACAAAAGATGCTCTTGATCCAATCGGTGGCGTAGCTCATGTAGTCCTGTATGGCAATGATCTGGCGTCTGAAGGAAGTCACACCTTAGACCTGCCGGTGCGGACAAGAGCGAAACCCTTTCCTTCTTCCGATTCAACTACACCAGCAGTGCACAACACTTCTCACCCAATTGTGGACTTGGGCGGTGATGCCACTATTCGAATTATGGTCGAAGTAAGTGCTGACGAGTCAATGATTTCTAGAGATACCAGGAGAGACAACCTGATCGAGTGGACTTTTTCCGGTTCATCTACAATAGTAAGAGAGGCCGTGGAAGCAGGGAAGGAGGAGGCAGATGGCGCCGACATTGTCAGCATAGAGAGGCTCATGGAAGCAGGCCGGAAGGCTGATTGCTCAGAAAGCAATCTAGATGCAGATGGTAACAACGCTGGTGTCCATGCTGAGACTGACATATTTTGCGGAGGTTTCTCTGTTTTTAAAGAGATTTTCTCTAGACAATCCTTCTTACGTTGCGTCGATACGTGTGATGATAACGCCATGGTATACGCTGCCGAAGACAACAATTCTATGGCGAGCACCATCGACACTGTGTACTCAAAGATCGTCTTTTAATTCTATACCCTGTTGCTGTGTAGTATGATTAATATATTTTGTTGTTATTTATACACATTGTTTCCGTTATTGCTCTGACAGAATGAGAGTACGCTCGTACAGTTACAGCATGCTATTGCTTCTCTTCTTCGTAGTCAGAAGGCGACCCAGTTCTTCCCTCAACTTGTTTAGAACATACCTCTACTCCATTAACAAATCGACCGTCCTCGCAATCATTCAATGCTTCCGGATCGCAAAGCACGCCACAACCCACTCTGATGCCGCCCGAATCGTGCACAACGACTACATGTCTTATGTTTTCTTTGTAGGTGAAGCCCTGGTTGAGATGGAATGCCCCCGAGGACAATTGTTTAGGATCAGTAGTCCCATCAGGCAGGGAAGTATATGTAGCACCTTTTTCGTTCGTCCATGGATCCTGAAGAAGGGTCTGTCGGTTGTAAAAGTGGTCGCCCACTGAAACTTTTGATGCGCCCACGTCGGTCGCAGCAACGTCGTCGAAGGGACAACATGTTTCGCCTTCGTGAATATGAAGGCCCGCCGTGACCTCAGATTCCACCCCTGTGAGACCAGCCTCAACAGTAAGACTAGTCGAATGAAATGCTACTTTGACCCATCCGCCAGGATTTAGCTTACCAATGTAGTTTGGGTATTTCCCGATGTTCGCTAACAGGGCATGCTCGCTGGGATGAATATAGGTTGGGGTATCTTCGTCTCGCACCTCGTCCTTGATGTCATGACGAAGTTTTCTGAGATTGAGACGCAAGCGCTTCACGTGAAGCTCCGACGTGAACGAGACGACGAGACTGAGCATGGCAACCGCGGCGATCGAGATGAGCTTGAGCGAGAGTCGCTTGTCGTGATACTTGCGGGCACCACCAGGAAGATGATGCTCGTAATTCATTGCGGCTGGTTCTTTCTTTTGTTGTAATTCATAACACAAGGCAACGAAGCGTCAGATCTGCAAGCAGAGGGGAGCAGCGAGACTTGATAGTATTGAAAAATTAGTTGATGCCAAGGATTGTCTTTGATGTTGGATCGAATCTACTCGAGAGGGAAGGGAGCTTTGTGGAGCTTTAGCTTATGGAATGTTTTAGTTAGGAAAGAGTGAGGGTGGAGCCTAAATGAGTTCAGTTAATGAGCTTACGAGGCTCGTATGTATGTCCTGTGTATTGTGATCGCAGATCGGACAAAGACCTTCAAATAAATAATATTCGTGTAAGTTTTACCTACACTAGAGTTCGTACACGTACTAGCTAGTATAGAGTCTATGCATAGCTAGTATGCATACCCTCGTATGCATACTTTACTACTCTAGAGTAGCTAGTATGCAAAATATTACGAGCTCATACTACTGTAGTATTACAAAGAGTATGAGTTGCAGTACACACCCCTGTACTTTAGTTCGTACCATGTTTCTGTGCGGTTGCCAAGGACTGGAAACATGGCAAGAACTAAAGTACAGGCAGGGGTGTGTATTGCAACTGTATGCATACATAATAGAGCTGTATTCATAGGTACAAATACTACTCGCGTAGTGTACACTTAATACAGTAGTACTTTTAGTACGTATACGAGCTCGTACAATACATCATAATAATATTATTATACTACTCTAGAGTAGCTAGTACTCCTAGTACTCTAGTATTCATACATCCATACACATAATGATGATTCCTTCATTTATCAACCTTCGCTGTTTGATGCAATTCCATACAATAAAATCGCCACCGGCGTCGGCATACAAATCAAGTCTCCCCGCGATTTCGGGGTAGGATCGTGATGATTCAATCGATATTTATCCTTTCTCCAACTGGTGAGGTATTGATCGAGCGCCACTTTCGCGACGTCACATCTCGCTGCGTCTGCGATGATTTTTGGGAGAAGGCCTCTGTGTCGCTCAACCACCACGGTGGTATCTCCACGGCCTCTACCATCATCTCTACCGACCCATTTCCACTCTACGATACCGTCCCTCCGATTATGGAGGTTATGGACGTAACATCTGGAAAAAACGTATTCCTTTTCAGCATCCTCCGAGACGGTCTGTCTTACCTTGCAGCCTGTCCAGACGAGGTCAGTCCCCTCCTAGTTCTGGAATTCCTCCACCGTATCGCTGACATCTTTGTCGATTACTTCGGCAACCCTGCCGACGAGTCCGCCATTAAGGACAACTTCAGTACCGTGTACCAGCTCCTTGAAGAGATGTGCGATTATGGATGGCCGCTGACGACTGAACCCAATGCGCTAAAGGATTTAATCCGTCCTCCCACCGTTATTGGGAAAGTGAGTGCCTTGCTTGAAGATGTTGTCAGCATTCCATTTTGTATCTCCCTATCATGGTATAGCCTTGGACTGATGCGTTTCTTATGTTCGTGCTTGTATTCTTGAACTTGCCCTTGTACCCAACTTTGCACCTATCTACGATTTAGATCACGCAAGCCGTCACTGGTGGATCCAGCGCAATGGTATCCGAGGCACTTCCAACCGGAACGGTTTCCAACATGCCATGGCGCAAAGCTGGTGTAAGCCATTCCAATAACGAAATATATATTGACATAGTCGAAGAGATCGATGCGATTGTGGATGGCACTGGCAATGTCATATCCAGTGACGTCTCCGGGAGTATCCAGGCGCAGTCTCACCTGAGCGGAGTGCCGGATCTCCTCCTTACCTTTAAAGACCCGGACATCATCGACGACTGTTCCTTCCACCCCTGCGTCCGATACGTACGGTACGATCAGGATCGGGTTCTTTCCTTTGTGCCGCCGGATGGCAACTTTGAGCTTATGCGCTATCGAGTTCGGTCAGGTGTCACGCAAGGATTTAACCCACCGGTATACTGCCAACCTCAGTTACATTACGCGGAAGCCAAGGTTGGCAACTCCATGGACGGTCGCATCACTGTTAACGTTGGTGCCCGGTCCATAAGTTCTCTCGTCTTCTCGTCATCAAGGAGAGGACCGCTAATTGTAGAGGATGTTGCCATTGTGATTCCCTTCCCCCAAAATGTTCGCACGGTTAATCTTTCTGCGAATATGGGGGCGGTCGTCTACGATGAGGCCGGGAAAGTTGCCAAGTGGGTGATAGGGAAACTGGACGAAAAGATGAGACCTCAACTTACAGGGAATATGGTTTTGGATGGAAGAAGGAGGCCAGAGGAGAACCCACCGCTGACTGTTACCTGGAAAATACCTCTTGCGTCTGTCAGTGGGCTTAGCGTGAGTGGGTTAAGTCTGACTGGGGAGAGATACAAACCTTACAAGGGTGTGCGCAACATAACCAAGTCGGGCAGGTTCCAGGTTAGGGTAACTAATTAAATTGCTTTTTTCATATTATAAATGCAGTTAAGTCAAGTGGAGTCTAATGAACAAAATTGTGAGTCGTCACAATATTCAAGTTATACTGTATTAATTATTATTGTATTCACGTATGCACACTAGCTAGCTACTCTAGTACGAGTCGTAGTACAGATGAAATTGAATCTTTTTCGAATCATCATCATCATCGTTGTCGAGTCGTGAGTCGTCAGTCGTCAGTCTTCTCGAAGGCTTCCTCCTTGATTTCGGAAATGCGATGTGTGGTATGCATACTACTAAATAGTATGCATACTAGAGTACAGCTGTACATGATCATGTACTACCCTCCTAAGTTCTAGCTACTAGCTAGTAGTATTCAGACACTGTAAGATGCATATTATGCATTACGACTCGTACATTATGTAATATACTACTCTAGAGTACTAGAGTACGAGTAATATTTATATAATATAATATAATATATATTCTTACTAGAAGTAGTACGAGTCGTATATTATATACGAGCTCGTACTATGCATACGAGCTACTACTATTTATAATAATACTACTACTAGAGTACTACTAGCTAGTAGTATGAGGATACGAGCTCGTACTCTAGTACAGTAGTACTCTGTATATTATTATTATACGAGCTCGTACTAATAAGTATTAGTACTCTAGAGTATGTTGTTTCGTATGTAGACACGGATGCAGGGTCATGCCTGCCATCGGCCATAATCATCCCCGTTCGCACCTGTCAGATTAGGCATTCCATATTGCCTTTAAGACTTGATGCGGCGGCCAGAGCGGACTCGTTGCCTATCCTCAAACAGATATATTTAGCTTCTATTTCCAAGATGTCGGCGAATCGTATCGCCGATCGGGTGGTATCCAAGCCGGCACAGTCCACCCCCACGAAGCAAGGGAAAGAAGGCGGGAATTTTGTTTCAAGTGAGTGGCAACAGGAAATAAATGTTTCGATTTCGGTCGCATGGTTGAGATCGATTCTGCGTTGACCTCTCTTCTCTAGCTGATTTTATTATTTCCCTTCTCTCTCGTTGTCCTTCTTGCATATTTTTCCACCAAGGGGCTCACGATATGATTGAAAGCTGCGCGTTATCGAATCCACACATCGCTGGGTGGAACGACGGCGGAGATACATTGATTGTCTATTCCCCTCAAGAATTGGAAAAGGAATACCTCCCTCGATACTTCCAACACAGCAATTTTCAATCTTTCGTCCGGCAGCTCAATCTGTATGGCTTTAAGAATGTGACAAAAGATGCGTTTGCTTCTGAGTCGACCGGTGGAGTAGATGGCATGGTTGCATTTCGCAATAGCTTCTTTGTTAGGGACCGTCGCGACTTGGTGGAAAAAATTCAGCGATCAAAAACAGGCGACAGATCACAGCGTCGATTGAAGCAAGATGAAGCAAATAATGCAGATTCGAAAGGTCTCAAAGGACGTCTAGATTCTATCGAGTCGGAAGTTCGTTCGCTCCACCAAAAGATCGATGGAGTTTCTGAGCAGCTCAATTTTGTGATCAACATGCTTGCATCTACCGGTCTTGAGGCGAATCCAGGCATCATGAAATTCAAAAGCAAGGTACCACAACCGACACAAAATTCTAGTGGCATGGCAGATCGCTCGGCGGGACTGATTGATGCCAGTACGGATGGATCTACAGTTCCGGCTTATGAAGACTCGATGGCACGCTCTGGATCAAAGAGGCTCTTCGGAATTCAGGTCGACCAAAAGCGTAAAAAACAGACCAAGGTATCTGACGGAAAAGTGATATCGTCCGATGAGAGCTACAGCAGCTTAGAATCGTTTAGACGAGAAAAGAGGCGTGACAACCGTCGCCCAGGAAATCACTCGTTCTACGATGTCGACTCGCTGGAAGCTTGTCCCAGTCCTCTCGACGACAATATTGAGCTTGATACACATACATCGTCCGTCTTGATGACTCTAGCCGAAGATAATGTCTTGGACGACGAGACCGCAGGCATGGAACCCGTTGATATCGAGTTTGGATCTGGGTCATCACGAGCTAACGCGGCAAGGATCCAACCTATTTCTCTGCGTGACGAAGAAATAGAGCTACCGGACATTTTTCTTGGTGACGCCGCACCAGGTGATTTTGGAGGTGGGGTGCATCAAGTGACTCATGACAACGGCATATGTGGGCTCAATGGAAAGCGCCGAAATTTTTTGTATGCTGGGCTTCTGCTCACAATGGTTGTAGCGGTTGGTATTGGTGCGGGACTGTCGCTTCAAAGAGAGGCCCCGCCGCGTCCAATACCGGAGGACGAATCGTTTGGCATTTCTGCAGCGGCTGGCGAAGAATCAAACGGCAACGGAGGCAATGGGGACGAAGACCAAAGACCAGGCCAGCAAGAAGAAAAGCCTCCACCGCGGCCACCTCTCAGGGAAGATATTCCTGGGAATAACCCAAGCTTTGCGGCAGCTGATATCGAA
>Ga0315315_10005802_pt1 | contig 11401 bp, 11 predicted proteins | sample M140m3416metaG_FD_203699 | JGI IMG/M metagenome (GOLD analysis project Ga0315315, IMG submission 203699) | Ammonia-oxidizing marine archaeal communities from Monterey Bay, California, United States - M1 40m 3416 | ecosystem: Environmental > Aquatic > Marine > Intertidal zone | place: USA... | reverse complement strand
CATTTCACTCGGCTCAAGTGCGAACGCATGATCTGGGCCATTTCCATCTTTACTCATTGTGATATGTTTTTCAAAAATACTAGCTCCAAAAGCTGATGCCGCTAAGGAAGTAATTACATCATCGGCGTGGTCTGAAAATCCAACAGGAACCTCATATCTATCAGTGAAGAATTTTATATTAAATAATCTCAACTCATCCGGTTTAGGAGGATATAAAGACACACAATGAAACAACCCTATTCCTTTTTTATGCTCCTTTAAAATTGAAATTGCCTCATCTACATCAGCTAACTCCGCCATTCCAAATGAGATTAGGATAGGTGCATCGATTTGGTTGACTAAGCTTCTTAAGAATGGAAAATTATTGTGGTCCATCGAGGCTATTTTAATAACATCGAAACCGATTTTGTTTGCCCAAGACAAACCGTGCGCTCCATGAATTGTTGTTGCGCAATCAATGCGATAATCTTGACACACTTCTTTGAGTTGTGGGAACCAGTCTTTTGGTGTTTTCAAATATCGTTCAAACATGTCGACTGCTGAAATGTCACCATAGTATTTATCTAATCCATACTCACTCGCTCGAACTTCCCCACTGACAATTTCGTGTGGTTCATAAGTTTGGAATTTAGCACAATCAAAGCCAGCATTGGCCGCAGCAATTACCAAGTCAATGGCAGTCTCTAGTTTTTGATCATGGTTTGTGCCAATTTCGGCAATCAGATAGGGGCTTGTAAAGTTACCAATCACACTATTTGCGTTCACTTTTATTTGTTTAATCATACAACTCTCCGTAAAGTGCTTCAAGGTTATCTAATATTCACACGTAAATCTGGTTATACCAAAAACGTTTTAACTTTAATCTTTCTTTGAATGGAAGCAGCTGATTTTCGGTTACTATTGATATATCTCCCTCCTCTAGCGCTATAGCCACAAAATCAACGCCAGCAGCCAGACCAAGGCATGCCGTTGTAGAAACTCTTGGATTTATTTCAAATGGTTTCACAGTGCCATCAACCTCCTTAATCAATTGAATGTTATAGTAACCAGAAACGGGATTTAATTCATGTATCTTCGTGCAAGCGCATATAATCTCTTTGTCGCTAACAGTTTCGGCTTCAATTGTTATACCCTTTTTATTAACTACCAAAACAGGCACAATGGCACGTAATTTTTTTTCGGCATTTGCAACCATCATTACTGTATACTCTTGCCCATGAACTAACTCTTGGACAACAAACTCGCTGGCTTCCATTCTTGATAGAAGAAGTCGTGCATCCAATTCATGCTCTGAAGACACAATGCTAACATTTCTAGAACCTCTACCGGTTCTTGGCTTTAAGATAAACGGAAAATCTTCTTGAGTGTCTCCCACTACCGACGTTCGCGGTGCCGGGAGTCCGGCGTTAATTAAAAATTGAGCAGATTTAAACTTATCCAAATGAAGTGAGATAAAATTTTTGGGGGGCAAAAGGATCCTACAATCCATTGAATCTTCTACATCTCTTAATGGTAAAAGTTCTTCGTCAACCGTTGGAACTAAAAGATCAAGTTTCAATTTTTTACTCAGACTGACTATGCTGGTAACAAAACTTGGATCATTAGCCATTGGAATTTCATGGCGTTTTTTTGGATTTATAGTGGGATCCATAGAATTTGGGTCTGCATCAGCAAAATACACCTCGTAATTTTTGGAAAGAAACCTGTTTAAGGCTTCGGATCCGGCTCCGCCTCCTCCCGTAAATAATACTCTTGGCTTCCTTTTAATTTGCATTCTTTTCTTCTTCTGATTGATCAATACGAAGCACAAACTTACGCCCCTTGTAACTAAACCATGCAGGATAGCGTTCGTTATCGCATACTCTAAGCAAGTCAAATTGGTCCACGAGCGGAATATTTACGTTAAGTTCGCTATCTTTAGGAGTTCTTCTATTGTAGTAGCCTGGACTTCCAATCTGCTTTCTCTTTTTTTCAGCAGTGCTTGGTAGGCCAGTTATAAAGTCATCGCACAATTTAAATGTTGCACTCGCTTGTTTGTTTCTGAGCTCTTCAACTAACTCATTTCCTTGCAATTCAATTTCTGTTTGAGAATAAATATCGCCCGCGTCAACTAACTCTGCTGCTTCTATCAAGCTTACGAGCACTGTTTGTGAACCTTCCAAGATTTGCCAAGTTAGTGGGGACCAACCGCGACCTTTGGGAAGGTCACTTTCATGCACCACCAGATTGTATTTATGTTGGCCCCTCGGTTTACTCTTCACGATTTCGCTGCAGCCAAGGAAAAAGCATATTTCACCCTTTGGCAAACAAGTAACATCATGCAGCCAAGTTACCTTATATCCATAACTTTGCCAAATTAATACCCATTCTGGTATGAAATCATTAATCCAACTTAAACGATCAGTGCAAAGAGTGAGCGATTGTTCAGCTGGAGAATGCTCAATCAATGGTGCCAAGCTAAATAGCTCATTGTCTTTTTTAAGCTTTTTAATAACCGTTATCTTAAGAGCATCAATCTGCGCAGGATCGTTATCATCAGTCAATAGATATGGTTCCAAAGAAACACTTTCAGCGTATCTAACACAATTTACAAAGCCAATCAGACTATCTGATTGATTGAAAATTGAAAAGAATGCACCAGTGTTTTGGACTAAAAAGGCCTCCCAGTGCTCATGCGATTTCAAAAACCCATAATATTCTGCGCAGCCCGTTGACACATACGAGAAGTCCGCATGCTCAACATGGCGCACTTCTAATCCATCCAAAAATTTGTTGGAAAGATGTTCGTACACTCGATTAACACCTAATCCGTCTACACTTGCTCTACACTTAGTCGACCAATTTTCAGAATAACCATTTTGAAAAATTTCCTTCAAACTTTCTGAAATTACTGTTTTCGTAACATTATCATGGTGCCCAAGCCAGACAGCCAATCCGTTTTCATCTAAAATTTTTGCTATCTGCAACTGATTTTTAGCTAAACTAATTAAATAACTTGGAAGACCCAAACACAATCGTTCCCAGCTTGTTGTACCAGCGGCTCCAATGGCTAAGTCGGCGCGCGCCATTAACTTGGAAAGTGATGGCATATGATAGTGAAGGTTCACAAAGCTATTTCTGTTAGCTATCTCAACTATCGCCTGTTTGTGCTGCCCTACAGTCGGCATTACTACGTCTACTTCAATATTATGAGGAGCGATCTGCTCTAAAACTTCTAAACATTTTCCAGTAAAATTGGATCGATCGATACCACCAAAGTAAATGAATAAACGCTCAATTTTACCAGTTTTTGGCGTTATTTGGTCTCTCAGTATTTTATAATCATCCCGCAGTAAAGCATACTCTGGACCAAGTAATACTTTGCAGCTGTATGGAATAAGGTTGTTATAGTTCCCACTTCCTTCCGATAGGATCGATTGATTCAAAAGTAGGTCCGCTTCATGCTTTCGGTCAAACAAATCATCAATGACCATTAATTTTTTTGTTAAAGGTCTAAGTTTTTTTTCCCAACAATAATCAATTGCATAGTGATCAACTATCAACCAATCGAAAAATCCATAAGAAAGCATGCAGTCATACGTTTGAGCAGCATCAGTTTGCCAAGCGACCCCAAGCCAACTCGCATGGGGAGTGCCACTACTGTGATCGATTGATAAGAATTGTATTTCTTCTGCGGGCAGCCTTGAAACATCAAACCCAAAGCTTTCTATCATTTCACATAAATGCCCGGGCAACTCCCTGCATATAAACAACACAAAATCACCAGAACGGCGCATTTGAATTGCAAGTGTTAAACACCGTATTACGTGGCCTGTGCCAATTTTATCTGAAGCATCAACGCGAAATGCAACTTTCAAGATTGTATTCTTTCTGTAATCGCACTGAACAGTAATTCAGCTCTGTCCCAATCTGCTGATGTATCTATGTCAATTGCTCTCCATTCGGGAATTTCGATTGCTGCACTATGCAGGTGTAAATTCAATTCACGTTGCCACGACTTTCCTTTGCCCCAATAAAACTGACCAACGTCAAAGTATGAAGGCTCCAAATCTTGAGTTCTCTTAGATACATTTTCTCGGAAAAAGGGTTGAATAGTTGCGTCTGCACTTCTTAAAAGTGCTCTTTGTATTGGGGATGGATACTGCGCTACCGGAAAAACAAATTCAACATCACCAACTCGTAGTCGATCCAATGCAATCTTTAAATCACTTATTGATATGAACGGAACAGAAGGATAGATGCAGCATACTTCACCGACACTATATCCGAAACTGTCGCAATGTTGGATTGCATGTGCGATCACTGGAACTGTGGGAGCAAAATCATCCGATAGTTCTGGTGGCCTCATGAATGGAACTTTGGCCCCAAATTGAATGGCAATTTCTTTGATTTCCTCATCATCAGTTGACACTATGACATTTTCAAATAGTTCAGAGTTAAGTGCCGCTTCAATGGCGTAACCAATCATAGGTTTGTCACAAAATGGCTTTATATTCTTTCGTGGAATGCGTTTACTTCCACCACGAGCTGGTATCACGGCGAGCGTCATGAAAGTAACCTTTGTATATTTTCGATAATGAAACCCTGCTCCGCTTCACTTAATCCCGCGTGAATTGGGATACTTATAGTTCGCTTATAGTATTCTTCGCTATTCGGAAAATCCCCTAATTTAAAGCCTAGGTTAGAGTAGTATGGTTGAGTGTGTATGGGAATGTAATGTACATTTACCAAGATACCCGTTGATCGCAGCTCATCAAAAAATTGTCTCCGATCCATACCTGACGCCGTTTCTTGAATTTGAATCGGGTATAGATGATAGGAGGAATAGCTTTTTTCATGCTGTATTGGCAAACTTAATGGTAAATTTTTTAATTGTTCCTCATATCTAGACGCGATTTCATGTCTTCGCAAAATAAAATTATTAATTTCCTTCATTTGCGATATTCCAAGCGCAGCTTGTATATCAGTGAGCCTATAATTATAACCTAAAGATTTTTGCTCATAATACCATGCTCCCTCTTCATTTTTAGACAATAAACTTGAAGACCTAGTAACCCCATGACCTCGTAAGGCTATTAACTTATCAGCAACAAGCTTACTATTTGTGGTCAGCATACCACCCTCTGCGGTTGTAATAATTTTAACAGGATGGAAACTAAAAACTGTAATGTCACTAAATTGGCAACTCCCTATGTAACAATTATCCCACCTTCCGCCAATCGCGTGAGAAGCATCTTCAATAATTTTAAACCCAAAACGTTTTGATAAAGCTGAAAATGCTTCCATGTTACAGGATTGTCCAGCGAAGTGAACCAAGACAATAATTTTCGGTAATTTGTTAACTTGCTTTGCTTTTTCAAGCTTGCTAGCCAACTTTTCTGGACACATGTTATATGTTGCGGGATCGATATCAACAAAATCAATGTTGGCGCCACAATAAAGTGCGCAATTGGCAGATGCCACAAAAGAATTGGGGCTTGTCCAAAGCCAATCACCTCTTTCCAAATTCAAAGCTAAGCATGCGATATGCAAAGCAGATGTTGCACTATTCACGGCAATAGCGTGTGAGGCACCAACATAGCTCGCAACCGTTTGCTCAAATTTAGGAACCTGTGGGCCTTGTGTAATAAAGTCGGATTTCAAAACGTCTACTACCGATGTAATATCATCCTCTGAAATCAACTGTCTTCCATAAGGTATCATACAGGCAAGCCCAAATTTTTTTGGTGCCCGATCAGAGCTTTCAGCTCATGGACTGTTAAAAAAACATTATTGTCCCCACTATTATAGGAAAAGCCAGGTTTGACCCTTTCACAGTCCTTTAACTTTAAATAGTTCTCGATTGATGCGTCGCCTGTGGTGGACAATATTGCATAGTATTTTCCTAAATCGATAGTGTTAGGACTATCGCTTTCGGTTATCATCTCTTCATGTATTTTCTCACCCGGTCGGATTCCAATAATATTTAACTTACAGTCTGGTGCTATAGCCTCAGCAACATCAGTTATGCGATAACTCGGGATTTTTGGAACAAATATTTCCCCACCAATTGCATTACTTATAGACCACAGAACCATTTCAACACCCTCATCGAGAGTAACATTAAACCTTGTCATTCTAGGATCCGTTATCGGCAATACGCCTTCGCTTCTTTTCTTTAGAAAAAATGGTATAACAGATCCACGCGAACCCATTACATTCCCATAACGTACAACTGAAAAACGAATATCTCTGCTTCCTTTGATGTTGTTTGCGGCGATAAATAATTTATCCGCACATAATTTGGTTGCACCATATAAGTTAATTGGCGCCGCAGCTTTATCTGTAGATAATGAAACAACATTTTTAACTTCACTGTCTAAACAAGCTTCAATCAAATTTTGTGAACCAATTACATTAGTTTTAATGCATTCGAAAGGGTTATATTCTGCTATAGGAACATGCTTGAGTGCCGCTGCATGAATAACAGTATCTATTCCTTCAATCGCGCGCCTCAGTCGTTCTTGATCACGCACGTCACCTATAAAAAATCTAAGTTTAGCAAGATGTTCTTTACTGAAAGATTGTGATAATTCATATTGTTTTAATTCATCTCGAGAAAATACCACTATGCGATCGAGATCCGAATACTCCCTTAATAATTTAGTTATAAATGCTTTCCCAAAAGAGCCTGTACCACCGGTAACGAGTACTGATTTCATATTATTCATCGTGAAAAATCCTTTTCAATTGGTTAAAACTCTTTTCATAGATTGTCGTGGCAAGTTGAAGAATTGGGTACCAAAGTATATCAATAGTGGGCTCTAGTGTTGAATATTAATAAGTTATAATAGTGAATTACGCTCATCAATTACCTCAATATTAACCCATAATCATATTGATCGTAGTAAGAACCACCATAAATTAGATGATTTTCCCGAACACCCTCCCTTTTGAAGCCATTTTTTTCTAAAGCCTTGATGCTCGCGTTATTACCACCAGCGACGCCAGCGTAAAACTTGTTCAGTTCGTATTTCGTTTTCCCGAATTTTACCAATTCAGAAATAGCGAAAGATGCAACGCCTAATCCCCAGTAGTTTCGATCTCCAACCACATAAGTGAGTTCAGCTCTTCGGTGAGGAGAATTGACTCCACTTATTGCGATATTTCCGATATGGAGAGAGCCATCGAAGATACCATACAAATCGATATCTTCATTATCGAGACAATCTTTCACGTATTCACGTTGACCATTTAAACTAAAAACACGATATTGATTGTCACTATATCGTATGACTTCTTTATTAGAGAACCAATTTACATATGATTGTGTAACTTGATCGACTTGCAGTATAGACAATTCTATTTTCATTAAGTAATTTTCAAATTTTCTAAATTGGACCTATAAGCACGAATAGTATTATTCCACAGATTCCAATGCAAAATTTTCCGCACCGCCTTCGTTTGTGTGCTGGTATTCCGATTTATTCCGCACGTCGTCGCGATGCACCGCCGCCAAGTTAACCACCATGTCACCAGTAATCATTTTCCGCAATATTCGGCATCACGCACATCTGCAATCTTACACTTCTCCGGAAATTGATTGCTCATCTTGAAGTCAATTATTTCAAAATCTTGCAGCTTCATCGATAGCTGCCGGTACAGGTTTGTTCCAACAAACCCAGACCCACCGATCACCTTTATTTCCTTTGCCATTACTAAATCAAAGCGTCTCTTTTATGGCATCGGAAAATTCACAACCGACCCGTCCATAACACCCCATCATCAGATAACCCGCACTCTGCAAGTTATGGGCAATCTTATACATTGGTGACACGCGCCCTTTTAGCAACCGCTATGCCAATAAAATATGTCATTAAAAAGAGTAATCCCATGCCAGCAGTGCTTAATACGGAAGCTTTAAAGTCACCCCAAAACAAGACGCCCAACACTTGTGGGGCAGAAATCAATGGAATGAGTATCAGAGTGGCCACAGGGTTCGCAATTTCTCTTTTGTCGCGACCAAAAAACCGAATTTCGAGAAACCGCATCGCAAGCTGGTGGAAGTGGAGGCGGTCGGGGCAGTCGGCGGGATTGCCCAACTTCCATCGGCGCCAAATGGCCAGGCCCGTATCCGCCACTGGCCAAAAAAATATAAGCAGTATGGCAAAGGCACTTATTTCGCTAGCGCTGTTTATAAGAATGACCGCCGACCATACGAGCAAGTGGCCTGTTGCGTAGGCACCGCCATCTCCCAAAAATATCTTTCCCATCGGAAAATTTAGGATCATGAACCCCAATACTGAAGAAACAAATAACGCCAAGAAAATTGAAATCTGTGTGTTTCCAGCTTGGAAGGCAATGATTGACAGTGAGAATGCAACAGAGATTGCAACGTAGCTTGATAGGCCGTTGAGACCGTCAATGAGATTGAAGGCGTTAACAACGCCCACCGTGGCAAAGATCGTAAAAAAAATACCGACAGGCGCAAACATGAGTAAGTGATCAACCCCAGGAATGCTAAGTTTGAAGAGCCAGGCTTTGAATAATATAATCGCAATCAAGCTGGAAACCACAGAGGCAACCAGCCTGGCCTTAGGCGACATGTCATACCCCAAGTCCTCAGCCAGCCCGAAGGAAAATACAGGGGTGGCCGATAAAATTAAGAGCGTGAGTTGTTCTGTATCGAGATTAAAGACAACGGAGAGAGGAATGAAGCCAAACGTCAAGAGGGGTATCAAAACCAGGATGCTTATATAGATCGCAAGGCCACCAACCCTTGGAACAAAACCACTGTGGGCACTTTGGACAGCCATCTCATCACCTTCGGTACGGCGGGAAAAACCGTAGCCACTGGATAGGATAATGATGAGGCAGAGGATAAAACTCACAAAAAACAAAGTCGCGTAGCTCTGCATCAAGAGCGGTTCTGTTATTTGATCAAAATATTGCTTCATGAGTAGTTTAAATTTCCAAATTTAAGAATTTCATTTATAATATTTAGGAGAAACTAGCAATTTTTGTCACGGCTGCTCAATCAAAAGCTTTAGTTCATTTGTCTTTTCTTTGAGTAAGGCATCATCGGCTCTCGCCTCAATATTGAGGCGAACAAGTGGCTCCGTATTGGACTTGCGGAGGTTAAAGCGCCAAGTATCAAACGACATCGACAGGCCATCTACGTCATCTATTGATAATGCCTCTGACACAAAGTGATTTTGAACTCTTTCTATGCATTTTGCTGCATTAGAGACTGTAAAATTTAACTCCCCACTTGAAGGAAAATGATTTTTTTGCTCTGAAATTAAGTCTGATATTGAGAGATTGGAAGTTGAGAGGTGCTCCCAAACCAAAAGCCATGGAATGATCCCGCTGTCGCAATAGGAAAAATCCCTAAAGTAGTGATGCGCCGACATCTCTCCACCGTAAATCGCGTCCCTCGTTCTCATGGTGGCTTTCACGAAGGCATGCCCAGTCTTTGAGACCACAGCCTGACCACCGAATTTACCGACGACGTCGATCGTATTCCAAATGACCCGAGGGTCGTGGATGATCGTTGCACCCTTTTCTTTTTTTAAAAAAACTTCAGCTAGGAGGCCCACCACGTATTCACCAGGGATAAAACTCCCAGAGCCATCAAAGAAAAAACATCGGTCAAAGTCTCCGTCAAATGCCACGCCAAAGTCAGCCATTTCAGCGATAACAGCATTCGCCGTTGATGACCGATTTTTCTCGAGCAAGGGGTTGGGGATGCCATTGGGGAAGGTTGGGTCTGGATCGTGATGCACAAAGACAAAATTTGTTTTAACACCCATTTCTAAAAGCTTTTCGGTGAGAGCGCCCACTGTGGGGCCCGCCGCTCCATTACCGGAGTTAATCACTATTTTTAGCGGCTTCAGACTGGTACAATCCACAAACCCTAAAACTTTTTTGACGTAGGCTGCACGTGCCGCCTCTTTTTTATCTAAAACGGCGCCCGTTTGTTGAGGTTTAGAAAAATTATTTTCCCCAGCCAGATCTTTAATACGTTCAAACTCATCATAACTCAGGGGTTTTGAGCCGCGACCAACGATTTTCATTCCGTTGTAATCTATCGGGTTGTGGGACGCCGTAACCTCGATGCCCGCGCAGGCTTCAAATTCTGTCACGCCAGCGTACATTTCTTCTGTCCCGGCAAAACCTATGTCCAATACGTCAGCGCCGGCATCGCAAATGCCTTTCGCCACCATATCAGCTAAATCGGGTGACGTCGCCCTCGCGTCAAATCCCACGGCCACAGTTTTCGAATTGAGTGATTGTGCGGTGGCGCGTCCAATTTTGTAGGCTATGTCGACGTTGAGTTCTTCGCCCAATTTTCCGCGGACGTCGTAAGCCTTGAAGCACGTTAGTTTTTTAACAGAGTTCAAACGGCGTTTCCGGTATTGTTGGGCTCGTTATCTTTTTCGACGCCCAATTCACTTTCTAGGCGCTCGATTTCCAGCTTCAAATCCTCGTACTCATACTTCTTGCGCTCGAGAAATGAAACCGTCAGCGCTGCTTTGGCGCGAATACCGCGCGGCGTGAGCTCGTAGATATAGTTGCCCTTTGTTTTGGATCGCGCAAAGTTTTTTAACTTCACAAATCCTTTATCAACAAAAGCCGTCACACAGTAATAGGCGGCGCCATTGGAAATCCCCACTCTACGGGCGATCTCTCTCGTAGAAATAGAGGGGTTTTCATTTAGAAGGCGCATTACCCTAAAATGCGTCTCCTCCTGCTGTTGTTCTCTTTGACTAGCCATTCAAATTCATATTAGCCACGGCTACCGCACGGAGGCACAGGTGCGTGACCCTTCTTTGTTTATCCATGAATTTTCAATTGCACTTTCATGCTCAATTTTGAGCGGTAGTAGTTCAGTATTTGTTGAAAAGCAAATTTTAGTTTGACAAATTATGAATTTTGGCAAAATTAAAGTCTGTTTAATATAGCCGTTCAAAGTTGAACGTTGGTCACAATAGCAGAAGTACAAAACAGTGAATTGGTACCTCCTTCAGACAAAGTCTAATGCGTATTTCACGGCTTGTGAAAATTTGCGGCGGCAAGGATTTGATGTTTTTTTGCCACTTATCGCTAAAACGACAAAAAAAAATGGTAAATTTTTAGATAACAAAACACCTCTCTTTCCCGGGTATCTTTTCATGGGGTCTTCAATCAACCCCATCCCCTGGAAGAGCGTCAGTGGGACGAGAGGTATATCCAAGGCCGTGACGCTCGACGGAGTCTATCGACCCGTCAGCCATAGTATCATCGAGGGTCTTCAACACAGATGCAATAAAGATGGCGTCATTCAAAGTTTAAATGACCTTGTCTTGGGCGATCGTGCCAAAATTGAGAAAGGACCCTTTGCGGGGTTCATTTGCACTGTAGACCAGATTACAGATGATCA
>Ga0315315_10005800_pt1 | contig 11403 bp, 8 predicted proteins | sample M140m3416metaG_FD_203699 | JGI IMG/M metagenome (GOLD analysis project Ga0315315, IMG submission 203699) | Ammonia-oxidizing marine archaeal communities from Monterey Bay, California, United States - M1 40m 3416 | ecosystem: Environmental > Aquatic > Marine > Intertidal zone | place: USA... | reverse complement strand
CACTTTGCAATGTGGGTGGCGTTCCTGCTGTCCTATTTGAAAAGAGGGCGCCGCACTTGCGCGCCCATCCCGACGAGGTTTGCCTTCCGGGTGGGATGGTGAGCGCGGGGGATGACAAGTCCATAGTCGAGACATGCCTGAGAGAGATGGAGGAAGAGATCGGTGGCATCCCTCACGATGCTATTAGAGTGCTGGGTGTTCTGAGGTGCAACTGGGGGGAGGTCCATCATCTGACGGGTGTCGCCGTTACCCCAGTCGTCTGCTACATCGGAGAGGTTAGCGACCTTGACCTGCGGCCAAGTCCCGACGAGGTGGCAGAATGCTTCACCGTCCCTCTCGGATCATTCCTGGAAAGGGACCGCTGGGTGCATAGGGAAGGATTTGCCCCAATCTTCACCGGGGGGCCCCATCCGATCTGGGGACTGACGGGCTACGTATTGAATCGCTTCGTGAAGGATGTACTGGCACGGTTTAGCATTGAGGTTCCCGATAACAGTGATCATTCGCACAAAAGTTAGTAAGGTGGAAATAGGTCATCTATCTACGTTTATATATTGCATAGAGTGGACGAGTTGCTCCATCAACCGTCGGCGACCATCGACGCTACGAATGAAAGAATCTGGACTCAAGGACAGACCCCCCCCCCCACACGTCCGCGACCCATTCAACGCATACATATTCGGGTGGCACCAGAAATATGTAGGTTCCTATTCATTGCACTTCTCCTTGAAGGCCTTGGATGCAGTGAAACTAGGGGAATTGGATGCCTTGATCTGGATGTCCTCCCCAGTTTTGGGGTTGCGCCCCTTGCGAGCGGCCCGGTGCGTGAGCTTGAAGGTGCCAAAGCCCAGGAGCTGCACTTTCTTCCCCCCGGCGGCAATCTCCTGTAGCGCACAATGAAGCGCGGGAGGGCGGCGCGATAAAACCAGATATGATTGTCAGAAATTTGACAAATTGGTGTAATCATATGCATGACATAAAGATCCAAAATGCGGTCTACTAGTTACATCTTACCTCCTGGATGGTCTCAAGAACTGCGGCAAGGGCTGCTTCCGAATCCTTCTTCGTCATACCAGTCTTCTCAGCGATACTCGCGACGACGGCGGCCTTCTTGACGGTCTCGACATCATCCTTCTTGGTCGCAGAGAGAGCTGTGGTGAAGGATGGGGCCGTGCTGCTGGACAGGTACACGGGGCCGAAGGCTGCCGAGGGAGCGGCAAGGAGGGCCGTGGCGGCGAGAATCAGGGTGGCAGATCTCATTTTGCTTGTGTTATTTGTATTTGTTATTCGAATAATGATTACGATGTTGAGGGCGATGATCTGAGATCAGGATGCATCATCAAACCATCTTCCATCTCTCGGCATCCTTCTTCGTCGCTCGTTAATCGTTGGGCCATCAATAGCCAATGGAGAAATTTAGAGTCGCAAGGCTTGAAAGCCCCGAATTATTCTGATGCTATGTCAGAATAAGGTGTGGAAGCCGTACTTAGAAGCAATTTTTATAATATTACGTGTAATGATCTAGTTATTGCTTATATGGATCCTGTAAAATGGATTCTAAATTTGAATGTAAATTTCATCCCTCCGAACTAAATATAGTTAGAGAATAATTCACTATTGGCTATCCAATCCAACCAGGCCATCCATCATGTATACCAGCTGCCGCTCGCAAAAAGCGGCGCCAGGCGGGCCAGGCTCGCAACTCGCAACATCCAAACAAACTGATTTCACGTGAATGAGAGGACCCCTTGTTCGGACTCGTGTCATACCAGCTAGCTCGTATGCATACTAGCTCGTACTGGAGTACGAGTCGTACATGAATTATAAATCGATCAAGCAACACAAGCAGTTTCTGATGTACTGTAGCTAGAGTTGAAGGGGAGCAGGAATGAACACGTATGTGCAGACGTTGAATACGCATACTACGTAGTACGAGCCCGCGACCAAACAGTACCTCGTGTATGGATATACCTTGTACGAGCTCGTATGTGCCATCAAATAAATCCATTACTCGTATTTCCCTTCTCATTATACCATCTAGCTCCTCACATTATTTCAAGGTAGCACCAAAGGCAGCTTGAACAACTGCAAAGATGAAAACGATGAATTTCTTTACCGGCGTGATTGCCCTCGCCTTCGTGGTCAGTGCCTATTCATTTTCCGTTGGCAGCAGCAACATCCATGATCCCCGATCGGGACCTGGTGCAAACCGCAAGGTGATCGAAGGAACTTCCACTGCCCTCCGACTGGATTCGGACGTTGGATCCGGCTCGGATTTCGGTTCTGCGATGCCTGCGAAGCCCCAGCAGACCTTGGCTGAGAAACTTATCGAGTCGGCCACGGGATACCTCACCACAATCGAGTCGCAGCTGGGCGAGGGAGTGGAACCGCCGCCCGAAATCGGAGCCCTGCGCTCGGCTCGCGACTCGGGCGATCCCAAGAAGATCACATCATGCATGTACGAGCTCATGATCGAGACAGGGATGACCTTCGATCAGGATCCCGACACGGGGACATTGACTCCGACCGAATGGGACATCAAGGAGAACCTCGACGCGGAGGAGGTTAAGAAGGAGTTCGGCTTCCTGTACGGGTACGGGATGAAGCTGATCAAACAGGGGCTGTTGGACATCGATACAGCCAAGGATATCATTAAGAGGAAGTTGATAGAGCGGACGGGGAAAACTCCTGAAGAATTTGATGCATGGCTCGGATATTAAATTGATGGCCACAGAGACATGCGCATTTTATGTTTTGGTCAAAATGCCATTATGCATGAAAAAAGCGTCAAATCTCTTAAGTATTTTCCCGAGAGATTATTGAACTCCTGCCCATCTTCACCTCATTTGCTCCTGCAAATCAAAGCTGCCGGGGTCCAATCTAACGACATGGATGTGGAGGCGACGAGGACGGGATAGGACAAAGTAAACTTCTTTTAACCCTAATTTATGTACGAGTTTACGCATATACATCCTGTACTTTTACGAATGCATACGAATAGTACTTCTAGTAGGAATGGCTGATATCAATACACCTAGTCTGACTTTCGTTTCTGAAGATGTCTGTACCCTTCTCCCTTTTGTCTTCCATACAATTGTCTCAACTTTGGCATAAGATAAGTTCGGACGCCTTCACCCGCGACACTTGCGCACCAGATCAACAGTTCCAGGGTCGACCATACCCATATGAGAATAAGTGAAGCTGGCGAGACCTCTCTATCTAGTCGGGAGGGGGGCGCCATGAGCCCCCGTGCGTGGAATCCGTTTTGAAAGTTTGGTCAATGTTTGGTGTTTGTTTGGACGAGGCCGCGTCGAACCCGAAGCTCAACACACGATGCTAAGCTTTTTTATGACATCGGACACGAGTCTCAGGTCTCAGGTCTGTCTTCTCAGGTCTCAGGTCTCTCTCAGGTCCCAGGTTCTCAGGTGCGCCGTGTTTGTGTTTGCGCGCGCGCTTCATTCAAAATCCAATTGCCAAGTCAACAAAAATTTTATCGGTTCAAGCGCTGCCTGGTTGGTGTACATGGAGATGTATGAGTCATGAGTACTCTACGAGCTAGTATGCATTCGTACTAATACTCTAGAGGGTAGTAGTACTATATATGGCTACTACGAGCATAGCTATGTATATTAATTACAGCGTTACTAATACTAGTACTCCTAGCTAGTAGTACTCTAGTACGATTTTTATTTCGATATAAATTCGTCCGAGGGATGGCAAATGTTTTGCCCTCGCTCGTGTTGGGCAACCTGGGCCAATCCACATTGTCGACGATTAACATAATTTTAAATTACTTTTTAGTATGATCTATTTGTCCCCTCATAGATCACGTCTGCCAGTGTTATCGACGTCTTCGGTAGCCCGGTCCACCCAGTCCCACCTCTGACTCCCCCCTGGACCCATCGTGTCGTTGTAAATATCATTATCCTCTCTCTGACCTCTGTATTCTTCCGGGAGATGATACGATTCTATCCTTTGCACCCCTGAGCGCTGACCATTGCCGGTTTCTCCTCCGTAGCGCACCCTTAAATCTTCGTTCCTTTCCTCTTCGCCATCGTAGTCCACCTCATTCAAGTATCGGGCACCCTGCTTTGAATTGTCTCTCGCGAGACCGAGGTCCGATCCATGCTCCCGATAGCGGCACACAAGCCACGCAATGGTCAAGAAAATGGCCAGAACTATTGCGACTACACCAACAGCCAGGGCGACGCGATCTACCTCGAGCCGTCTTGAAGAATGGAACATCGCTGGAGGTGACGGTGCATGTTCGACCAGGGAGGTCGGATAACTGAAGCTCATTGCAAATTTGAGGAAGTGGCAGGAGGATGTCGATGGTGCGAGTATTGCGTATACAGAATATTGCTTCAGTAATCGAATCTCGCAAATCATCTATCGTCATCCTCTTCAACTGCAATAAAAAGGCAGCACTTTCGTGCGTTGAGTTTCAATCGCCAGTACTACATACATTGTACGAGCTCGTACTGTACATCATGTAACCCCGCTAGCTAGAACGTAATTTTTTACTATGTGCTAGCTAGTATGGATACAGTAAGTACAGGGGGGCAAAATTGAAAAAATATTACGTATGATTATTTGCAAGGCAGGCTTTTGGCGGATTGGCGCGCGCAGCGCGCAGATATGCCTCACTTATGCAGACGAGCTCGTACACTGTAATAATTCCCACATACATTCTCTAGCTATGCGGACTGCGGCGATGACGCACAAACATCATCTCGCGTCCACTGAATACACTGAATCATCTGCATCTTGCTCCCGCTCCCTCCTCGGTGCCCCAGCCCCTCCTCTAGACTCGGACTCCCACTGCATCTACTTCATCCAATATTAACGCCCATGACTGACGTTGAAATTCTATTCACGAGCCGCAGGAGAAGACCAAGTTCCGTGCGACACCGTCTCAGTGGTCTGTCTCTGGCAAATCTCGTGGTGACGATGGCATCCTTCGCCACCACCGCCCGCACGGCAACAATGATGTTCCGCCCAGCCTTGGCATTTGTATCTTTGAGCCCATCCTCCCTTGGACCGCGTCTGCCAGCCGTTGCCTCATCGCGGCTCTTCGTGTCAACAGCTCCCCAGGGGTTTACTGGCGTCCCCAGAAAGTTCGTTCCGACCCCGTTCGACTACCACAAGGAGCTCACGTTGCGAGTCGATGCGCTCACCAACTTAGGAATTGGCATCTGTCGGCATAGGCTCAAGGAGGAGGAGGATCCATCGGTAGCGGAGGCGCCCACGGAAACCCGTGGCGGCGGAGGCTGGGTGATCATGGTCCCGAACGTTATTCCCGGGGAGCTCATCCGTTGTCGCGTGTACCGCAACCACAAGTCCTACTCTGACGCCGATCTGATGGAGGTAGTGGAGGCCAGTCCCGACCGCGTAAACCCAGCCTGCGAGCTGGCGGCAGTTTGCGGCGGATGTCAGTACCAGCACATGACGGTGGCGAGGCAGAGGGAATGGAAGGCCAGGCAGGTGGATGAGCTCTTCGAACGCGTCGCTGGGTTGGAGGGCGGCGAGATCGACCGTCCTGACGTGCTACCTACAGTGGGAACAGACGAGGTCTACAATTACCGTTCAAAGATCACCCCTCACTATGATCGTCCCAAGGACGGGGCAATCGAGGCAATAGGGTTCAAGCAAAAGTCTTCCCGCCGCATCGTGGACGTTCCGTACTGCCACATCGCCACTGACGCAATCAACGATAAGCTGGAGAAAGTCAGGGAGGACAAGTTCGCCGAGGCGAGGGAGGGCAGGCTACGGAGGCCAAAGAAAGGGGCGACTGTTCTACTCAGGGATGCTAACGAGGGCGTCGTGACCGATAACAACGAGTACGTGACGACGCCAGTGCGAGACCTCACCTTCCGTTTGCGAGCAGGAAACTTCTTTCAAAACAACCCGTTCATGCTGCCAGTAATGGTCGACCTCGTCGTGGATGCGGCAAGCAGGCCACACATTCGGACCGGGGAGTTCATGACGCACCTGATCGACTGCTATTGCGGATCCGGCCTCTTTGCACTGGGATCGGCGTCGCACTTTGATACTTGCGTCGGGATCGAGGTCAACGACGAGGCTGTCAAAGAGGCTCGCGTCAACGCTGAGCTTAACGGTGTAGGCAACTGCAGGTTCGTCAGCGCGAGCGCCGAGGCCATCTTCGAGAGCAAGGATGCCGTGACTGTGGGCGAGGACGGGATCGACGTGCTAGTAGATGACTTTCCGCGGGACACCACAACGGTCGTGGTCGACCCACCCAGGAAAGGATGTTCGGAGGAATTCCTTGAGCAGCTCAACGCCTTCCAGCCGGCTAGGGTTGTTTACATGAGCTGCGACCCGTCCACGCAGGCCCGCGATGCCAAGTATTTGGTGGAGACAGCGGGATACGAGGTTGCAAGCATCCAGCCGCTTGATCTCTTTCCGCAGACCAGGCACATTGAATGTCTGGCTGTATTTGAGCGCAAATAAATGCGAAGAACAAATATTTGCAGGCCGGTTTATTTTTTATCTGTTTTAGTTCCCCTTGCCCTCTCCGCACCCCCCCAATCATGTCTTACTAGCCGCCGAGATATTCCTGGATGTGCCTGACGCTCTTGTTTGATGGGAGGAAGCGGAAGCCCACCTCTGGGTTGTCTCCCTTGACGGTCCCCGTGAGCATCCTGACCGCCCCCTCCAGGCTCAGTACCTCGATAGGCATATCGTCGGCGTCGCCCCCGTCCAGCTCCGTCGCCTCCCTAACGGCGTCTTCGGCGTCTCCCCTGTCAAAGAAGAGGGGCAGAGCTGGTCTGCCCGTCTTTTCGTCCTCCTGCGTGATAGAGAGGCAGGCGAAGAGCGGGACGGCCTGTCCCATGGGATTGGCGTCGGGGGGCGCGCCCGCGGCCTGAATGGATGCCTTGGAGGGGACAACGGCTGCCTCATCCCTCGCCCACATTTCGAAGGCAGCTCCGAGGGGGAAGGGTATAATATCCATCCGGTCCATCAGCTCCATCCCAGACAGCTCCGGATCGGACTTTGCCTTCGCCAGCTCCTCCTTGGCGTCGTCGACGTCCACGAAGAAGAAGGGCAGGGAGGAAGAACCCACACTGTACTGGAGGGGCTGCCCCTCGCCGTTGGCGACCGTGAAGAGAGGGCAGGTGTCTAGATCTGCCTTGGTCGGTTTCCAGCCGGCAGAGGAGAAAACCTCCTGCAGGTCCTCCGGGGGTTGCTCCGGCGAGGATCGGAGGGTGGCGCTGACAGAAGGACGGTGGGCCAAGGGCCGCCTTGGGGGCGCCACGAAGGCGGCGGCGGCGGCGGAGGAGGAGAAGGCGGCGGCGAGGAGGACGAAGACGAACGCCGAGGAGGCCGGGGCCATGGTGGCGAATATACGTATTTGAATCATATCTTTTCCCTTTCCAGTCGAGGCTGGTATGACAGGATGATATAAGAGCTCGTATAGAGGATAGGGAGGGTGATGGGTGATTGGCAGGCCTCTCTAAATTGGGCGTCTCGTCCTATTTTGGGCGTCGCGCCCAAAATAATACTGTAACATTCGACGTCTTGTGGAAAATAGCCGGAAGCAGAACCAACGGTTGACGAGCAGACGAAGACGGCGATTGAAGAATAATACTCTAGTATTATGGGTAAATTGAGGCAGTATTGCGAAGACCAGAAAAAAGAGATACAATACCCAGAAAGAATAGACTTATACAAGAGCTATATATACATTGGACTCGTTCTCTTTTCACCGCGAATCCGTCTTATTTACGTTGTAATTCAACTGGGAATTCCTAGAATCTTAGGACTGATGTACGAGCTCGTATGTTTATAAAAGGGAAACAACTAGGTAGGCTCGGTCTCACTCTGCTTGTAGACAACAGTTTGACCGACTTCTTCCCCAGAAATCGCAGCTCTTGGTGCACCAATCCCGACTCGTTTGCCATCAGCACTCAAGCTGACATCAAACCCTACCTGGGCTTCGTCCAGGCCATCTTTGATTGTCTCAACATCCACCCATTCGTCGTCTAGAAGGCGTAGAATGTGCACATATCCTCCCTCATCTGATGGTTGCCCCGAAGGATCGCCAATGGCAAGCGTCTTCCCATCGGCTGACAATGACGCTGATAGTCTCAGTAAATTCCGCCCCCTTTTGCTGTAAACCTCTTCACCGTCTCGTGCCCATTCATCTTTGCTCTTGTTGTAGCGGTAGACATAGACCTTGAGTTCGTGCTCATCGTTAGTCGACATACCATTTGCAATTTCGACAGAAGAACCAATGGCGAGCGTATTTCCATCTGCTGATAGCGATGGCATCCAGTTGATATTATGCGTCAATCCTGAGCTCCCGAGCGATATGTCGGATCCACGCCGAGCCCATTCTTGTTCCATTCTTTCGTAATGATAGACCCGAACTGCAGATGCATAATTATTGTCAGCAGTAGACAAGGATCCTAGAGCAACAACATCTCCAGTCCCTGCCATGGCGACGGGATCCGCCCCGTATCGTCCCACCAAATCACCTCCAAGCTGTGGCCAGCCATCTCCGTCAAGCTCGTATACTTCGACGGTTTTCCGTCCAATGTTGTCTCCTGCGGGTGCACTTACAGCGACTCTACTTCCATCGTCGGAAAGAGCGACAGACGTCCCGAATCTATCGAACGCATCATCTCCGACAAGTCCAGTTCCCAGCTCTTCCCAAAATCCTTCATTCTCCCTGTATAGTTTTACCTGTCCCCCAATAGAACTCTCTATAAATCCGGGACTGCCGACAGCTAACGTCTTGCCGTCAGCGCTGAGCGCGACGCTCTTCCCAGCTGCATCGCCAGAAAATTCACCAAGTATCTCTGGCACCATCATGACCCATTCGCCATATTTCTCTTCGTATACTTGCGCCATTCCATACCCCTCCCCCCGGCTGAAAATCGAAGCAGCATAGTCCGGGGATCCAATAGCAATTCGTGCCCCACTTCCATCCAATGATACCGATGCCCCAAAATTTGAGTTGGTTCCTGGTCCGTAGGTGAAGGTTCGATCAGGACCATTGATGCGGTCACCCGCAAGAACAAACGCGCTCGTGATTGGTTCTCTGTTACGGACCCTTCTTCTCCCGACTATTGCCAAATAGACAAATAGCGCCAAAATTAGAGATATAATAATGGAGCTGACACCCCACTTCCATTTCTTATTTGTACCCAAATTCCCAAGGAATGACTTTTTTGGCTTGCCTTCATTGCTGCTGTTGGTGCCGGTCGAATGCCCCAACATGTCCAGATCATCGACAACCGTTACATTATTACCGTTGATATCAGCCTCAGTACTCATCATTTCCTGATCATCGGCAACCTGTGTATCCTCAATTTTTTTCGATGAATAAAACGACCTACCTATGGTAGGCCAAACTTTCCTACGCGTGGACAGAGCGTTTGCCACGATCCTGGGAGAGTGAGAAGCTGAGATAGAGTTGTCTCTGTCAGTTTGAGGCAAGATGGAATGCTGATTTCTACTTCGACCTTTCAATATGCCTCCGAGCTTCCACCAAGGTACGTCCGCGCTCCTTTGAACTCGTTCCTCATGTTCATCGCCGAACACATAATCATCAATTTTCTTCAACGAATAAAGTGGTGCTGGTATCGAAGGCCTTCCCTCTGTAGGCACGGGGGCAGAGTTGGGGGCCAATCCGGATAAGGGAGAGGAAGCCGAGGTAGAGCCCTTCTCGTCGGCTGCCGTTTCTACTTGTACGAGGGGATTATCCTCCCGAGGACGATAATCTCCCCCCTCTAACTGCACAAGGCTGGATACTTTCCCAGCTTCCACCAAGTTACGTGGCTTCGTACTCTTCTTTGCTTGTTCGTTCTGGTGTTCATCTTCGAACACATCCGGTCCCGTTTTCTCTTCAACTTTCCTCAGGGAGAAGAGTGATGTGCGTATAGACGGCCTTCCCTCTGTAGGCACGGGGGCAGAGTTGGGGGCCAATCCGGATGGGGGAGAGGAAGCCGAGGTAGAGCCCTTCTCGTCGGCCGCCGTTTCTACTTGTACGAGGGGATTATCCTCCCGAGGACGATAATCTCCCCCCTCTAACTGCACAAGGCTGGATACCTTCCCAGCTTCCACCAAGGTACGTGGCTTCGTACTCTTCTTTGCTTGTTCGTTCTGGTGTTCATCTTCGAACACATCCGGTCCCGTTTTCTCTTCATTTTTCCTCAGGGAGAAGAGTGATTTGCGTATAAACGGCAGACCCTTAGACTTCACGGGCGCCGGATTCGCCGCAAAACCAGAAGAGGGCATACTGGAGCTTGTTTCCACAACTGCATTTCGTGCTCTAGGAGCGGGGACGACAGCTTCCTTAACACCAGTTGTGCTAGCAACACCATCTTTGGTGAAATATAAAAAAAGTTCCTTACCATCATCACCACCGTTCTTCGTAACTTCACCAGCGGCTCTTTCATTTTCAGGAGCGTTAAGAGCAGTATCGACGTTCATTTCTACGCTCTTATCCACATCAGAGATCCCCTCCGCCATCCCTACCGCGGCACCAGTAGAAGATGGCCCACTCAATTGTTGTTCCAGGCGATACATTTCTTCGTATATCTCATCGCCCCAACTGAGATCCCCATCACTACTCTTACTATCTTTGTCAAAGGCTGCAGTGGTATGGATCTCTTGATTCCTATCATCATCGCGCTTCGGAACGGCAAAACTCGGAATGACCGAATCGACGGTGGCCCCTTCCTGTGCGGTCTGGTCGGGCTCAGACCCGTATAAACCCCAACCCGAAACACGTCCCTCTCGCGGAGCTCGGTCAGTCTCGGCTTCATTCGATCCTTCTTCTTCCTCCAAAAAGCCGGACGAGGCACCCTGCCCCTGATTGCTCTCTTGCCCATACTGGTAATCACCTTGGTCGCGGTAAGAACCATCCATGTCGCCGAACCTTAGCCCCGACCCCAATCCGTCGTCCTGTGCAAGGGAGTAAGGATTTGTCCCGATCTTTCCATCGTGACCATCGTCGGCGCTCTTCCCCCCCTCGTCCCCTTCATCCTCTTCGGCAATTGCCACCTGGGGTGATTTGTCAACGCCCCCCCCGGCGCGCAGGGGGGGCAGGCCCAGCTCCTCGCGAAGGCGGTCATTTTCTGAGAAGGTGAGGCTGATGCTCTCCATGGATGGGGGAACGCTCCCCCGCCGAAACGTTGGCGCCGGTTCCACCGCCCTCGGAGGTGGCTTTGGCGACGCTGAGGCAGTTACGCTCGGCGCTGCCGCCATCGGTGGTGGATTTGGCTCCGCCGTGGCAGCGCGCACCGGCACCGGCGAAGGCGTTGCCTTTGCCACCGCCGCCGCCTCCGCCGCCACCGCCTTCGCAGCAGCCGGAGGCGCCGGCATTGGTTCCGCCGCCTTCGCCACCGCCTTCGCCGCCTTCGCCGCCTCCGCCGC
>Ga0315315_10005799_pt1 | contig 11407 bp, 11 predicted proteins | sample M140m3416metaG_FD_203699 | JGI IMG/M metagenome (GOLD analysis project Ga0315315, IMG submission 203699) | Ammonia-oxidizing marine archaeal communities from Monterey Bay, California, United States - M1 40m 3416 | ecosystem: Environmental > Aquatic > Marine > Intertidal zone | place: USA... | reverse complement strand
CGTCCTTTCTTGCTGCTTCTTCTTCAGCGTCCTTTCTTGCTGCTTCTTCTTCAGCTGCCTTTCTTGCTGCTTCTTCTTCAGCTGCCTTTCTTGCTGCTTCTTCTTCAGCTGCCTTTCTTGCTGCTTCTTCTTCAGCTGCCTTTCTTGCTGCTGCTTCTTCAGCTGCCTTTCTTGCTGCTTCTTCTTCAGCGTCCTTTCTTGCTGCTTCTTCTTCATCTGCTCTCTCTGCTGCTTCTGCAGCTGCCTTTTCTGCTGCTGCCTTTTCTGCCGCTGCTGCCTTTTCTGCCGCTGCCTTTTTTTCAGCGGCTGCTTTTTCTGCTGCTGCCTTTTCAACAGCAATTCTTTTTAAAGCAGCTTCTTTTTCTAACACTGCTTTTCTTTCAGCAGCAGTCTTTTCTGCTGCCTTTTCAGCATCTGCCATCTTCTTTTTTTCAGCGGATGCTTTTTCAGCGGATGCTTTTTCTGCTGCTTCTTTATTTGGACGCCAAAAAAGACTAAACATTATATAAATATAATCATATAAAATTTTTATATCAGTTATAAAATTAAATTATCTTTTAGTATATCCATAATTTTTATATTTGTATTTTCAACTGAATCATTATTTTCTTCTTTACTATTTGTTTCCTTTTGTTTTGAAATTATTTCTAAATATGTTTTTTTCATTTTTTCAAGATACAAAATAGCGTCCATTAATTCTTCTTGATAATGATTTGACCATTCTAGAAAATTTAAATCCTTACGGTCAAGGTCTGTACCATACTTATTTTTGCCAAATATAGCACGTTTTTCAAATTTTTCAATAACGCTAGATACAATACTATCCAATTGATTTTCCATTATAAAATTAAAATAATTGATTTTATATATTTTTTTGTATAAGTTGATAAATATTATTTGTAAATAGCGCTAATTCAATAGGATCTTCATGTGTATTATGAAAAATAGTAATATATTTACATAATATAGGTACTATTTGATATTTGATATCTTCATTTAAAATGTTTGTTAATTTAATAAATCCAAATAAATAATCCAATATATCAATCACGGAATAACCAAAATTATTAATTTCATAAATTATATTAATAGATTTATCTAATTCTTTATTTATAATGTACTGAAAATATTTTTCAAAATATTCATTTGATATGTTGGAACATATATTTTTACATTTTTCAATATTAATTGCTTCATTGTAAATATAAATTTTTTCTAAATAATTTATTAATATTCGTATAGAATTATTAGAAATATGTAATAAATACTCTTTTGATTCATCGTCTATAATAATATTTTCATTTGTAATAATTTTATTCATTAATAATATATTTTGTTCTTTAGTATAATAAGGTAAATTGATAATATGTAATCGTGATTGGATACTTTCAATTACTTTTTGTATATTAGTGCATGCCATTATAAAATGTATATTGTGTTTATATTTATCAATATAATTACGAAATACTTGTTGACTTTGTTCATTTATATTATCAATATCATCAATAATAACAATCTTTTTTTTATTACGTATAGAACAAGACGATTGACAAAACGTTTTCATTTCATTTCTAAAATATTGAATTCCCTGTTCCTTTAAACTATTAATAATTAATATGTTATTTTCAGGAAATACAGAGACATTATCTAATTCATAATACTCTCTCATTAACGCATATACCAAAGAAGTTTTTCCAGAATTTGAAACACCTACTAATAATAAATTTAGAAAATCGCCTTTTAAAAAGAATGAAAAAATATCATATAAATTTTCATTCATACTGAAATCTTTTAGTAAATATGGTTTATATTTGGTAATAAACGTAGATTTAGTCATTTTATTCTTAATAAATAAATATATTTATATAACATTTCTATTAAATATTATATAAATAAATAATAATATACTATTTTAATGGAATCAAATTATTATGATGTATTAAATGTTCCAAAAGACGCTGATCATAATCAAATTAAAAAAGCATATCGATCTTTATCATTGAAATATCATCCTGATAGAAATCCGAGTGAAGAAGCAAAAAAAAAAATAGTTGAAGTAAATGAAGCGTATGAAGTTTTAAGTGATGAAAAAAATAGAAAAGAATATGATATGAAATTGGAATACGGTGACAACCCTTTTGTTAATTTACAAACAGAAATGCCAGATTTGAATAACTTATTTGGTATGATGTTTGGGAATAATCCAGGAATGATGGGAGGTCCAGGAATGATGTTTGGAAATAACCCCGGAATGATGGGAGGTGGACCCAATATACGTATATTTCATCGTGGAGGACCTGGAAATATACAAACAGAAATATTTTCTCAAGTTCAAATAGAACCAATACATAAAAAAGTGGATATAACATTGCAACAAAGTTATAATGGTGAACCATTATCTTTTCAAAATAACTATTATTCTATTGAAGATAATAAAAGGGTATTTCATAATGAAGAAGTAAATATAAATATACCTCAAGGTATAGATAACAATGAAACTATTATTATACCAAACCAAGGCAATTTAGCAAATAATCAAAGAGGAGAATTACGTATTCAAATTAATTTAATAAATAATACTGAATATTTACGTAATGGATTAGATTTAATTTATAATAAAAGAATTACATTAAAAGAATCTTTATGCGGAGTTAATTTTATTGTTGAACATATTAACGGTAAAAAATTAAATTTAAATACTTTAGAAAATCCTCATATTATCTTACCTAATTATAGTAAAATAATTCCACAAATGGGTATGAAAAAAGATAATCAAATAGGTAATTTAAAAATTAATTTTGAAGTTGAATTCCCTAAACAATTATCTACTGAGCAAATTAAACAATTAAACGCTATTTTATAATTATTTTTTTAGTTTTCATATAAACATTATATTCTTTACAAAAATCACTAATACATATTTGTTTATCAATTCCTATCATTTTTTTTTTAACATCGATATCTTGTTCATCTGTATCATAATACCATTGTTCAGTAAATTCTTCATATAATTCGTCATCAGGAAAATCAATAGTACACTTTTCGTTATTTGGTGTGCCTCCATATTGAATTATTCTTTTTTCCCAAATTCTACTTTTATATGCGTAAAATAACCAGTTGTCATTAAATATATTAACTATTTCTTCTTGTGAAGGTAATTCTAAATCAAATAACTCATTCACATTTTTTCGTAAAGAATATTTACACGCCTCTTTTAATACTTTTGTAGGATTGTTTAAAATAATTGTTTTATATTTTACTATATCTTTTTCTTGTAATTTTACTATCATATTAACAGGGGTTGTTGGATTTATTAATTTGTTACATTTTACTTTAAGAAAGTCGTTTACGAATTTTATTAAGTTATATGGTCGAATACATAAAGTAGCAACATAAGAACCTAATACTAATGCTACATCGTTCTCGTCATGTTTATCAATATCATTCCAAAATAAAGTGACTTGCTCGATAAATGGCGTTAAATCCTCATTCTCTATTTTATATATTTTTTCAAAAATATCATTTAAATAAGGTACGCATTCTAAATAAAACTCAGAATAAAACAATTCAAAAATCCAAAATAAAGATTCGTCTATATTTTTCTCTAACATAGAAATAAATAATGATTGTTTAACTTCAACCATATTATATAAATAACGTGTAAGTTTGTAATTTTCCATTTTATTTTTAATTTATATATATTATAAATTAAAAAATTCAATTTTTTGATTGTAAATGTAATAAATATTTAAATTTTTCTGGTACTGGTGATGGATCTTTTATTTCTAAAGGTTGTTCACGCATTCTACGTTTTTTTATAGGAATTTTTTTGCTTGTTTTTGTATTTTCACTATCATTATCAGTACTATATGAAATGCTGTCTATACTATCAAAACTATATTTTCGTTTGTTTTGATCAAAACTATTTTTTCTACTTCTTGGATTCATAATATAACAATAAAGTATATATTATTTTAAATAATTTTTCATTAAACCTTTTAAATTTGGTAAGTATGCTATATTACTAGGATACACCCCAGTTAATTCTTTATAACGTAAATTAGTTATATTTCCTCGTTGTTTTATAATATTTTTTCTTTGTAAATATATTTTCTTCCAGTGACGTTGTACTAATCTTAACCAATGAGTTTTTATTATTACTGTATACATAGGATAATCACCGTCCATAATAATATTCATTTTCATAATTTCAATATTACGATTTGTCCGCCTATGGAAAATATTTTGATAATTAAATGACGACCAAGATGAATTTTCTCTTGTATTTTCTGAACCAAAGGTAATTAAATAATTTGTAATTTCATTAATATCATACTTGAAAAATATTGGTAATGATACTGATAATGATAACATAATATTATCATTATTTTCAATATGATCATTATTATTAATACGGGTTGTAGTTAATTTATAACAATGACCTATATAATATTTATTATGCTCTTTATCTTGTAATATATGTTGTTCATCTTCTTCATAAATATAATCATAAGAATCATCGTAGTGAGAATATAATAACATATCCGTATTTGAATATTCAGATGAATTTTCATAATACGAATTATCGGTTGAAGAATCAATATATATTATTTCTTCATTTGATGATGTATCTGTTTCTGTTACAGAATCAGAATCGGAATTATTTACGTTATATCTAGGATTCATATTATTTGTTTATATTATATAAAAAAATAATATAATAATCAATTTTTTAATTTACACATACAAACTTTGATTAGTAGTTACATATTTTAATATCATTGATTCAATTTTGTTAAATTTATGTAATACATCTATTTTATTTAATATTTCAAAAATATTTATACATTCACGCACTATATTTACAATTTTTAATAATGCTTTGTTAAAGTCTCCTACTGAGATTTGTAATTGAGTAATTTCTCCTAATATTTGCTTACAACTATTCACATCTTCACAATTACACCATTTTATACTATAATTAATAATATCATACTTAACCATGTTATAATCATAACCACTATTTAAATAATATTCATTCTCTAAATCTACGTATTCATTTAATATAGTATTTACTTTGTTAATTGTATTCAATATTAAATTATCTTCAATATCGTATAATGATTGACGATTTTCATCATTTACCTTTATATCAGTAAAACAAGAAAATAGTCCTACTATTTGCGACGGTTCAAAATTTTCAAAATAATTTGTTTCTTCTAATAACTCTGTAATAATTAAAGGATGTACTTCAGCAATATTCGATGCTATTATACCACGTTCAATTAATAAATATTCATCATTATTTTTCTCAATAAATTTTTTATTAACCAATAAATCACACATAGATTGAGTATTATTTTTTAAATAATTTACTGTATTTTCTATATTTGATTCTATCAAAGTTATATCTTTTTTATGTTTATTTATTAATTCGTAATTATCTATATCACTCTTTATATTTGTATGTTCCTTTTCAATCTTTTTTAGTTGGTCTTGTATCTTTCGTCTTGCGTTTTGTCTAGCAGAAATCTCATTGGTTTTTAACTCCATATATCGTTCTATTAATTCATTCGGTGCGGTAAAAATAGTGGTTGTCATTTCTTCTAATTTTTGTTTTGTTTTTACTAACATTTCTTCATCGTATTTTATACGTTGATTTAATTCATTTTGAACCATACTTTTATGAGAAAACAAATGAAAATCTTTAGTTTGACCATTTTTTAATAAATTAAAAATAAGATCGAAAGATATATGAAATTTAGAAACTAATTGTTGTGGTTTGCCATTTAATATTTGCTTATACTCATAATTTGAAGGTAAATTAAATAAGTTATTACAATGAACTACATTGCCTATTGTATCGATCCCACGTCTTCCAGCACGACCTGCCATTTGTGTATATTCATGTGCCATTAGAAAACGTTCATTACTACCATCAAATTTGGATACATTGGAAAAAACTGCTGTTTTTATTGGACAATCTAAACCAATAGCAAATGATTCAGTAGCAAATAATAATTTTATATATTTTTTGGATATCATAAGTTCTACAATTTCGCGTAAAATTGGAATCATACCTGAATGATGAATACCAATACCCTTTTCAAGTAATTTTACTAAATTTATATACTCAGGTAATTCTAAGTATTCCTTATAGTTGGGCAATTTACGTATAATTTGATCACATTCATTTTTTACTGTATATGGAATTTTACTATCAAATTCTAATAATGGAACTGTAATTTCATGAGCGCACGCCTCTACTAATTTTCTTGAAAAAATAAAAACAATTGCGGGAAGCATTTCTTTTTCATACAAATACTTTGCTAATTGATTTAAAACATGTTTACGTTTAAGATAAATACGATGGTGATTGTATAGTTTTAATGTTTTATTAATTGTATTGTAAGTGGTATCGTTAAATTTACCGTGTTCATCTTGTAAAACAAGTAATTTATTGGTAGCGTTTTTTACTTCTTGTTGTAGTTCTTTATTTTTTTCTAATTTAAATATTTGTTCTGTACACGTTAAAAATCCATAATGTGTTAGAGGTACTACGCGATGATTAGTTGATGCCAAATACACTTGTTTATCGTTTGATTGTTCACACCATTTGGCAAAACCTGTAGGATTATCAATAGTTGCCGATAACATTACTTTTTGTACATGGTCAGGTAACATTAAAATTGATTTTTCCCAAACTTGTCCGCGATCCTTATCATTAATATAATGAACCTCATCAAAAATAACACACGCTAGGTCAGTTTGAATATTGATTTGAAAATCAATACCAGGTTGAACAACTGCTTCGTCGCGATTTGTTTGAATAAATAGATAATTCATAAGAATTTCAGTGGTCATAATCAATACATCAGCTTCGGGGTTTGTTTTGATATCACCGGTAAAGAGACCAAATGTAATATCCGGATATTTTAATGTAAATTCATAAAATTTTTGATTAGAAAGTGCTTTAATAGGAGATGTATAAATAACCTTTTTACCTTGACCTACAAAATGACGAATAGCAAATTCTGCGGGCAGTGTTTTACCTGAACCTGTATGTGCGGTTACAAGAACGTGTTGTTTTTCGACGATTGCTTCGATCGCGTATTTTTGAAAATCACTCAAAGGGAATGAATAAGAATCAAAATAAGAAGCGTACTTATCATCGTTTGTGTATTTATCTTTACAAATGATTACCATTATCTATATAGTAATCATTATAGTATTTATATTGTTTGCATTAAGATTTTATATCTAATACAAAATGTTTCAATAACTTATGTATAGAATTAACATAATAATATATACATTTTAGTTATTTACTTTAGTTATTAAATTATTTTCTACAAATCGAATATATTGATGAGATTTACTAGTAACATAATTTGAATTAGGATGAACTCTATGTTTATAAATTAAATCTTTTACAACTAAAAAATTATTATTATCGCATATCCAATCAGTAAATAAAACAGCAGAATCTAAACAATCAATAATATTTCTATCATAAGTATATTTTTGCATAATAGTTATATACGGGTTTACCGGTAAAAAATAATTACAATTGTTAATTAAACATTTAAATACAATATCATTAAAATTATTAATATAGTTATTTTTATCAAAAGTCATATTTTGAAATTTACTATAATTTAAATTAGGTGCTGGTTCTCTAGGAAAAGTATATGCCCACATAGGAGTATATATAGTTTTATTATTCCATTTTTCAATATTAAATAAAGTGTCGATATATTTAGTATCTATAATATTATCTGAATCCAATAAAATAGTCCATTCATTAGTACATTTAGAAACAGTATTTAATTTATTATGATAACAACCTAAATTATTATCATTTTTAAAAAGTTTTATTTTTTCACAATTTAAATTTTTTATTAATTCCTCTAATTGTTGAATATCTTTAGATTTATCATCACAGATAATAATTTCATTAATACGTTCATCTAAAATTATATCAGAATTTAATGTTTCATTCATAAAATTCGCATTATTATAATAAGGTATAGCTATGGATATTTTTCTATTCATAATAATTTATAAATAGAAATAATGTTTATATTATTTATTTCATAATAACTGTATTAGGATTATTATATAATCCATCATTAATTAAATTATATATTTCTCCATTATTCACATATTGTTTATAATATTCTGGTACTTCTGCTGCCCATACACCCCATACTATATAAAACCCTTTACTTAATTTACAGTAATCATTATAATAATTATAATTGATTTCACAAGTAAGTTCAGATAAACAACAATTAGAATACACTATATCAGGTATAATTTTACATTCTTCATAAGAATATGATTTACATATATTATCCATATCAACTAATTTAAAATATTGATTTTGGAGTTTTGCTACATTAGGCATATCTAATCCAATTATATTATCTATTTTTACACCCATTGCTTGACAAATTAAATAAAAAATACAACATTCAAAACCATAACCAGAACCAATCATTAATAGTTTATTAATATGTGTAATATTTCTAGGTTGAATATAATATTTGTAAAATAATATTGCTTCTCTTATATAAGAAAATGTTTTTGGTGTTAAACCATTAATTAATTCATTTATATTATTACCGCCAATACTATCATATTTAATAAGTAAGTCATAATTAATTTTATTCATAATATCTGAAAAATTATTATTTATATACTCATATTGTATTAATCCAGATTCTTTACTACAATTTTGAACAATACATTTCATTAAAGGGTTTACTCTAAAATTTGTAATGTCTATATTTTTACATTCTTCATTAAACTTTTTATGATGTGTTTCTGTAACCTTTATATTAATTTTATATTCCATCATTTATATATATAATAAATAAACCTGTTTATATTATTTTATAGATATATTTTTTATAATATAGTTATTAATATAATCAAAACTAAATTTATGTTTTACTTCTAATATATTATTTTGCATTTTTTTAATATTAATATTCGATAAAATTTCGGGTAAAGTATTAATATCGTTTGTATGAATAATTATTGAAATATCTTCCCAATTAATTTCATCAGAATATGGCAAAATTTGTTTATCTTCCCAAATATAAATAGGAATACTATTAGCAAGAATCGCTTCATAAATACGAAAAGAAGTATAACCAAACCCACGTGGCGCTAAAGTAAAAATACTTCTATTTAATATATTTTTATATTCTTCAAAGTTTACAGAATTAAAAAAATTAAATTTTGAATCATTTTGTAATGCTTTTTTCATATCAAATCTACATTTATGCGTATCAAATCTACCCATGAATGAACAAAATATATCTTTATTAATATTAATACACGGAAATAAAGGATTACATATTAAAGGAATATCATAATTACCTTTATTACCGTAAAATATAGAACGAGTGACTCCATAATAATTTATCTCATTAATAGTATTTTTATTATTTAAATTTATCCCCCCTCCACCAGCACTAAATACAGTAATATTTAAATTAAAATCTTGTACAAATATACCCAAAGCACATTGTACAATTGTAAAATATTTTTTATTTTTATCCAATGTATTTAACCAATTGTATAAAATATCTAAATTATTGAAAAAATTATTTATTACGTAATACGATGTCCAAAAAACAGGCAAATAAATATATTCACTATTTATACTGTCTTTATTTTCTAATAAATATTGAAAACAAATTTCTTCAATATTTTTTCCTGAACTATATTCAGGATAATTAGATTTATAAGTTGGTTGAAATATAGTAGGTATTTCTTGAATAATCATAATATATAATTAAAATGGTTTTATTTAAATCAAAATATATAATTATTATAAATTATATGTTTTCACCATTTAAAATAATAACTTAATCCTTAATTTTTTTATACTTGTCTACCCAACACATTATACTTCGTGGATGACACTTAAATATATTACTAGTTTGTGCTTGATTATTATTTTTAGATAGATAATACTGAACTGATATAATCTTATAGTCTTAGTTTTTATGTGATGGCATTTGCTATATAGTATAATATCTTATAATTTATCATTTAGCCATAATCCCGTACATATGTGCATACCATAGCATCCTTTCTTTTTTAATTCTTCTATGTACAAATTATTATGTTTTGTAGGTGGATGAAATAATAGTCGCTGGGGAATTTTAATATCATTTTTATTTAAATAATTATTATACATATTAAAAACAAATATAGGACCTGTGCTTTTTATAACATTATCAAAACCATCAAAGGGTAAATTTTTTCTATCGATATTAAATAATGTATCAATTAATGATTTCCAAAATGGATGATTTGGAACAGACGCAAATATACAATTTCCTAAATTTGTTAATTTATTATTATTATCTAAATCACGATTTGTTGGTATAACAACTTTTTCATTTAATATATCAAATGGTTTAAACATTAAATAATCCATATCTGCGTATAATCCACCATATTTATACATTAAAAAATATCTAAACATATCTATTTTCATAATCATTCTTGGCAATTCATTAAACTTGTCGTAATATTCTGGAAATTCTGTTTTCATTAACCTATCCATATCATCATCTGTATAAAAACGATATTCAAAATCAGTATGTAATCTTTTAATTTCTGTCTGACACATTTTATATATTTCTGGTAAATTATGATTTTTGTATGTTTGATGAATAATTTTTGGTATAGTCATTTATATATAGTTTATAAATAATATTTTATATTTAAACGCAGACTTTATTATAAATTATATGTTTTCACCATTTAAAATAATAACTTAATCATATCTTCAAATTTCATATAACTATATTATATTATTCCATTTAAACTATTTTTTATTTTATTAAGTTTTTCATCAAAATTTTTTGTGTTAAAAGCAGAACTTGGATGAATACGATGTTTCACCAATATTTCAGTAAAATTATAAAATTTCTTATTTAATATACGCAATCGCGCCCACAGTTCATAATCTTCTACTCCGTCTTCGCCCCAATAACATAACTCTTTACGAATAATACAACTGCTATTAATAATTGGATTGACTAAACGAAAATCTTGATTACTAATATCACCCAAAGGAATCTTAGGAACTATTCCATTCATATTTCCAAAATATACACATTGACTTCCGACTACATCATAATCATGTATTTTACGCACTTGTAAATTTAATTTTGTAGGATGCCAAATATCATCTACATCTAATAAAGCGACGTAATCATGAACACATAATTTTATCATTTCATTCAAAGTTGCGGATTTGCTTTTTAAATGATACATATCATATACGCGAATTCGCGGATCTTTATTCGAAAATTTATTTGCTATTTGAAAAACTTCAGAATTTTCCGGATGACCATTCACACCAATGATTAATTCCCAA
>Ga0315315_10005796_pt1 | contig 11408 bp, 11 predicted proteins | sample M140m3416metaG_FD_203699 | JGI IMG/M metagenome (GOLD analysis project Ga0315315, IMG submission 203699) | Ammonia-oxidizing marine archaeal communities from Monterey Bay, California, United States - M1 40m 3416 | ecosystem: Environmental > Aquatic > Marine > Intertidal zone | place: USA... | reverse complement strand
GGGTTCAGTGTCCCCCGCGGGGGGGTCATCAGGTCCGGTGAACCACGGTTGCGATGATGACGGTTTGGTGGTTGGGACCCACTCCTCGGCTCCCGCGCAGCAGCCCGTGGGAGCCGCGGATGCGAGGACGAGGAGGACGAGGACGAGGCGGGGTACGTCGCGTACGAGCGGCATGCGTCGCATCGTTCGAACCCGTGTCATGCGTGGCCCTTCTGCGTGCCCGATCTTCTGATGGCGGGAAGTGAATTTACTTTCCATCGTCAACTCGGCTACCGAAAACTCGCCTTCGTTCACTCGGGTGAGGCGCCTCGCGATGACGACCGTGTTGGGTGGTTGTTCCATCACCGCCGATCGTGCGCGGGCACTCGGCGATGTCATCGGCGATCGACGACGTGTCGTCGTCCGGTCGCGTCGGTACGTGGCATCGTCCGCGTCGCGCGCGTCCTCGTCACACCGCGTCGACATCGATGCATCGGATAAGGACGTGTCCACGTCGATTGCCATCGATCGCAGCTCGCGCATCGCGGGCGCGTGCACGGCCGTGATGCTCTCCACCGCCGTATCCGCTCTCGTCCTCCCTCTCGCGGGTCCGCCTCCCGCGGCCGCGTTCGGGGAATACGGCTCCGGCCTCGGGTACTTTCAGCGCCTAGAGGCGGAGCGGGCGGTCAGCGAGGAGCCGGTGCCTTTGAGTCTACGCTCCATGCGACGCGCCTCGTCGCCGTCCACCGGCACGAAGACATCACTCACGCGCGGGATCCCGCTCTCCCTCGGCGCGGACGACGACGACACCGGCGACGATGTCAACGTCAAATACACAGAACCCGACTTCGCCGACGCCGTCTCTTCACTCAACGGCGGCACCGACGAAGCATCGCAAATGTACAAACAAAAGAGGCTACAACGAGCGGTCTTCCAGTGGTCAGTCATATTCGCCGTGGTGTACAACGCGTACCGCGCTAGGACCCGCGGGAGCGCGGTGACCAAGCGGCTCGGTCTGGAGGGCTCCGCGAGCACCGCGCTCGTGGGTACCAGGTGGAGGCTCAACCTCGACATCGGGCGCGAGCGCGGAACTTGGATGCCGCCCGAATGGGGCGCTTCGGGGTTCAGGGTTCTCCTACCAATCGCGGTGGAGCTCAAGGAAAACGGCGTGGTGGAACCGATCGCGATCGGCGGGTTCGCGCCCACGTCCATCGCCGCCGGGTCGTGGCGGCTGGAAGGTGACGCGCTGAAGTTCGACGTCAAGACGAGCGGGATGGAGCGGGGGGACATATCGTTGCCGTCTGATTCGTTACATTTTCGCACAGCCGCGTGGGGAGGGACGATGGCGAGTAAGGGTAACCTGATGCTCCTGCAGACGCGGTTCGGGTTCAGGCGCGAGTGGAGGATGGTGGGTGTGTTTAAAGCGGAGCCGCTAACTACGAATGGGGACGGGAAGGATGGGGACGGTGAGGATGGGGATGGGGACGGCGACGACGGTGAGAATAACGCCGAGAGAAAAGTGCTGCTCGACTCCATGCGCGTCACCTCGCGACGGACTAGCTAGTGATCCACCGCGATCTTATTACTATTAGGATACTCACGCGATTGATCACACAGACAGACTACTAGCTAGTCACGATGGGTACCCTCGCTCACGATGATTCCTTTGTCGACTTCCAGTTGTTAATGAACTCGCAGATGCTTTTTTCGTTTTCCTCCATGTCTTCGATGGAGTCGCTGGCGCACACCTTGACGATGTCTTCGTCGTAGGACTCCTTCGCCTCCTCTATCAGCGTCTGGAAGATCTCGCACTCCACGTTACCCCGGATTTTCGTGTCGGAGTACCCCCGTGCTTGTAACCTGTCGTACAGTACACCGTTGTCACAGGTCAACACGACGACGAGGTCGAACCATCGCTCGGGGAAGAGGTCGCAGCCGTGGTAATCGACGACGACGCCGCCCGCGTCGCCGCCCAGGCCGTGCTCCTCCATGTGGTCCAGGACCTTATCCTCGTCGATGACGTGCGTGTCGTGCGTCGCGTCGAAGCTCTCCAGCATGTCCCCATCCTTCGCCAGCTGCGAGACGTCGATGCGCGTCAAGTCATCCACGGCGGCGGCGACGCGTTCCGCCAAGGAGGATTTGCCCGTGCCCGGGGTGCCGGTGATGAGCACGTTGGGCCTGTGCCTCGGTGTGGCGGCGGACTTGCCCATCGTGTGTATGGCTCTCTTCTCGGCGGTGAGCGGTGAGGCGCGGTGTGAGGCGCGGTGAGCGTCGTCGGTGTGAGGCGCGGTGTGAGGCGAGAGGGGCCAACCGCCAACTCGGCACGTGCAAACGTGATGGATGAAATCGAGGTGGAGTATTTCTCGGGCGCGGCCTCCAAGACACACACAGCATGGCGCACAAGCTTCCGTTCCCTGACCGGTTCTACGCCGCGGTGGGGTTCGCCGCCAATCCCCCGCTGGGCTCAAGGGCGGTCTCCGATGAGACCCGGCTGCTGTTGTACGCGCTCTACCAGCAGGTACGTCCGCATTGCGAGCCCCGCGGCCAAATCTCAATTTAAGCGTGGAATGAATTCCCACCCTATCCAACGACCGCCCATCCGTCGCTCACCCCACACCCTAAACCCTCACCTGACCAGGTCACCGCCGGTCCGTGCGACACCCCGAAGCCCTTCTGGAACGCACTCGAACGCGCCAAGTGGAACTCGTGGAACTCACTCGGTTCCCTGGGCAAACTGGACGCGATGCGTATGTACGTCAGCGGCATCGAAGATGAGAATCCGGACTGGTACGACCTGGTGACGAACGACGGCGACGAGGAACGCGTCGCGGAGGTGGCGGAGGCTGCCGCGGAGGCCGTCGCCGCCGCGGGCATGGACGCCAAAGCCCAACTCGCGCGGCTCAACGATCCCCCAGATACGACACAGGCGGAAACCAAAGAGCCAAAGGGAGGAACAACGCCGACACCCCCGCGACGTAAATCATCCCTCATCGCACTCCACACACAAGGCGGGTCCCCGCGGCCATCCACCGATCGACTCACACCGTCCGCGTCACGGTCATCACTGTCCGCACATCGCGAGCCGCCGTTGGACCCAAACGTCGCAAAGATACCGTGCCTGGAGGACGGTACGTGGACGGACGTGACTTACGCGGCGGGCGGAACCAAACCCCGGGGCAGAAGCGACCACGCGTCCGTTTGCATAGGTTGCGAGGTGAGAGTCTTTACCCTAATTACCGTATAGATTGAAGCAATTAGATTGACACGTCGTGTGTTACTTGTGTACAGGTGTGGACCGTGGGTGGGGTGGCGCGTGGCCGGCGTGTCGGTGACGCTTGTTTGTTTGACACGGTGAAGATGGAATGGATCGAAGTATCGACTAAAATGAAACCCGGCGAGGTGGAGATTGCGCACCTCACAACTTGGCCCGCGAGGAGCGGTCACGCGGCGTGCGCGTGGGGGAGTAAGGTACTGGTGATCGGCGGGCACGGCGTGGACGACGCGGTGGATGCCAAGTGCGAGGTTTGGGTTCTCGAGACGACGACGAGGGTGCGTTTCTTTTTTAGAGTTATTCGTTTCCATCGGCGATTACGAGTAGACTGACCTATACGTGTTTAACTCTCACAGGAGTGGAGTAGGGTCAAGCTGGACGGTGACGCGCCGCGCGCCAGGGGTGGGCACTCCGCCACGCTGGTGGAGGGCAAAGGTACGCCCGGACGAAAGGACGGGCGGGTGGTTGTGTTTGGCGGCGAGGACCGACGCGGGCGGCTTTTGGACGACGCCCGGGTGATCGACCTCGACAAGATGCGATGGATGGACGGTTCCAATGGATCTATTCCCGGGTCCGTAGACGAGGAGAAACCTAAGCGAGTGTCTAAGAGGGGAACCAAGGCGCCGACGTGGCCGGCGGCTAGGTCCGGACACGTGGCGTGTTGTTTCGGTGACGGGTCGCCCGATGTCTACGTCTTCGGGGGTATAAGAGCGGGCGCGGTACGTTTATTTTGGTTCTCGCACGGGCAATTAGACTGAGACTGACGTGATCCGTTTTGTTTGTAAACAGGCGGGTGAACCCACGGATGAAACGTGGTGCCTCAACTCGATGACGATGACGTGGCACTTGCTCAATCCCGCCGGTGTAACACCCGCGCCGAGGACGAACGCGGCGGGGTGCGTCGTGGATGCCGGCACGTGGCTCATCGTCGGCGGCGGCGGACTGGACGGGGGCCGGAGGGACACCGTCGGCCTCCGACTGGTCAACTCGACGAAAGGTTCACCCTCCGGTTTGGAGTGGTTCGGCTGCGGTGAAGTGCAGCGGGGAAGCGCGTTGGCGGCGGAGGGCATGAGCGTCGTCCGCGTGGGTGGTTCGAACCCCGGCACGTGCGGCGCGTTGATCGCGTTCGGGGGCTACGACGGCAGGAGGTATTCGAACGGCGTCCACGCCATGAGGCGACCCGGTCGAGCCGGGAGTAGCGTCATTTCCGAAAACGCGTCCAACCCTAAGAGCCTTGAGGGTATGTCTAGGTCACAAAACACGCCCAACGGCACGAAGTCCAACGGCGTGACTACATCATCGAACACCTTAAGCCGCACGTCTACCGACGGGGGTGAGCTCGGGCAACTGAGACGGGAGAATGAGAGCGTGAGAGACGCTCTGCGACGAGCCAATGAACAGCTGGCTGAACTCGGCATAGCTCCCGTTGACGTCGCCTCGACACCCGGTGAGTCTTCGACGCAGAAGAAACCGGCGGGTCCCAGACGAAGGGGTCTGTGGGCGTTCATCAGCGGTGGAGACGCGGACGACGTCGACAGTGGCTACGACAGCGACGGAGGAAAGCGTTGACCGCGGGTGAATACAAAACTTAAATTCTTTTAAAACCAAAATACACACCATCACGTCGTCAATCAGTCTCAGAGCATGTTCCTGTCCTTGAAGATTTCGTACATGGCGTTACCCAGCTGCGCCGGTGACTTGACGACGGTGACACCCGCGTGCTGTAAAGCGTCGATCTTATCCTGCGCGCCTCCCTTGCCGCCAGCGATGATGGCGCCCGCGTGGCCCATCCGCCGGCCGGGTGGAGCCTGTTACAGAAAAACACTTACCCGTCAGTCTAATTGCGCGTATAAAGATAAAAAATAAACTCACCGTGAGTCCTGCGATGAACGACACCACGGGCTTGGTTGTGCCGGAGGATCTGATGAAATCAGCCGCCTCTTCCTCGGCGGTGCCCCCGATCTCTCCGATCATGATGATACCCTCGGTCTGATCATCCTTCACGAACTGCTCGAGGCAGTCCACAAAGTTGGTGCCGTTGAACGGGTCGCCGCCTGTGAGAAGAAGAAAACGGATCACGTCAGTCTAATTGCCCGTACACGAGAATAAAAAACCAAAATAAACGTACCGATGCCCACGCACGTGGACTGGCCGAGGCCGACTTGCGTGGTCTGGAACACCGCTTCGTAGGTGAGGGTGCCGGATCGTGAGACGACTCCGATGCGTCCGGGTTTGTGGATGTACCCCGGCATGATGCCGATCTTGCACTCGCCGGGTTTGATGATACCCGGGCAGTTGGGTCCGATGAGTCGAGTTTTGTTTTGCGACAAGAGCGCCTGTTTGACCCTGACCATGTCGTGTTGGGGAATGCCTTCGGTGATGCACACGACGAGCTCGATCTCAGCCTCCATCGCCTCCATGATGGCCTTGGCGGCGAACGGGGGAGGGACGTAGATGGCGGACGCGTTCGCGCCCGTCTCAGCCTTGGCCTCGGCGACGGTGTTGAAGACTGGGAGGCCGAGGTGGGTGGTCCCGCCCTTCTTCGGCGTGACGCCTCCGACCATCTGAGTGCCGTAGGCGATGGCTTGTTCGCTGTGAAACGTGCCGTTCTTGCCGGTGAAACCCTGGGTGATGACCTTGGTGTGTTTGTTCACGAACACCGCGGGTTCCTCGCCGGGGGCGTACCCGGACATCTGGCGCAGGTTCGCGCGGCCAACCTGAGGGTTCGAAGGGGGGATGGATGTTGGGGGGCGGATGTTAGGCATCGTGGAAATCTTTTTTGGGCGTCATGGATCGGTCCGCGTAGAACCAGGGTGCGAACGGCGGGTTCGGTCGTACCGAAGCCACGCGCTGCGTGAAGCGCCTCGCCACATCTCTGGTCGCCATGTCGCTCTCTCCTAACGAACGAACCCGGCGTCGCGTGGGTACGTATGGACGGTTCGAAGCGACGGTTGGCCATTCCTTTCAAACTGAAACTTTCCGAAGAAGAACCCATAACCAAACGAATTTCGCCCGCACGTTGATCGACGAGCAAACACCTCCCGGGGCTGTATCCACACCGAGGCGCCCCACGCCTGCCGGGGTCACGGTCACGCGTCAGTCACCATGTCGTGGCTCAACAACCTGAACGTGACCAAGCTAGCGGAGCAGGCGCAGGCGGCCGCGTCCAAGCTCGCCGAGGACGTCGACAAGGGCTTCGACATGCTCGACGAAGGCCTTGAGAAGGGACTGGAGAAAGGACAAGGACTGCTCAAGGATGCGCTGAAGGACGACGACGGGCAAAGGGGCGTCGCGATGGGCGGGGCCATGGGCGCGGTGGGTGGAGCGTCCGCGATGGGCGCGATGTCCCATCGCGACGACGACGACGCGGACGAGATCGAAGTGGCGCTGCGTCGCAACCTCGCCGTGGCGCAGTCGGAGATTGCGCGGCTCGACGACGAACTACGGGCATCGCGCGCCGACGCCGACGCCGCGCGCGAGGACGCCACCAGGTTCGCCAAGCAGGCCGCCGCCGCCGCCATGAAGGCACGAACCACGCCCACGAAGGAACCAAAGGAGGGACCCAGCAACACGGACGCCTCCACATCTCCGGAGGACCTGGAGAAGGCCAAAGCTGAGGCGGCTTCTTACAAGGAAAAGTTCGCCAAGGCTGTCAAGAAGGGCAAGGGCATCGCGCTGGAACTGGACGGCGCGAACAAGACACTGGACACGATGAAGCAACAACTGGATGCCGCGAAACAAGAGGCGGAGACGCAACGGCGCGCGGCCACAGATGCCTACGCGGAAGTTGCCAACGAAGCGGCTAAAAACGAGTCAGCGGAACACGACGACCCGAGCGCTTTAACAAAGTTGCGTGACGCGGAGGCTGAGATCACATCGCTGGAGCAGCACGTGGAGAGACTGGAGATGGCCGCCGCGGAGACGAACAGGGAGGCTGCGAAAGAGCTCGGCGCGGTACGTAAGCAGGCGGCGGAACTCACGGAAAAGTCGGCGGTGCTCGAGGAAAAGTTGGCGGAGAAGGAGAAGGAACTCAAGAGTTTTGAAAAAGTATCTCAGGAGCGACAGCGGGAAGACACCGCGAAAAACACCGCCGATGATTCAACGGCTGAGCTGGCGAAGTACCGGGCGGAGGCGGAGGCTGCGCGATTGGAGACGGAAGGCCTCAAGGCTGAGGTTGAATCCCTCGTGGCTAAATTGGAGGAGGCGGATCGAAAGTCGGAGACCGCTCCGGAGACCGCTCCAGAGACGACGGTTGATTCCAGCGAGGAGTTAAGCACCCTTCGTGCCCAGCTCGAGAACTCGCAATCGACCGTCGCTACGCTCCAGACGGAGCTGAAGTCGGTCACGCAACGCCTGAACGACGCCGATAAGGCTCAGTTGCTGATGCGGCTCGAGGGCGAAGGCTCCGAGAAAGTCGTGGAGGCGCTGCGGGCGGAGATCGACACGCACAGAGCCGCCGCCGAGGAGGCCATCGCCGCCGCGAAGGAGACCCAGAAGGAACTGGACGACGCCGACGCGGACAGGGCCAAGGCTGTCGGTGCACTCGAGTCCAAGGTTGAAAACCTTCGCGCCGAGCTCGACGCGGTCGCCGCGGCCAAGACAGCCGCCGAGAGCGCCATCGCCGAGGAGGAGGCTGCACGACGCGGCGCCGAGGACAGAGCGGAGGACTTAGAGCGGCGCGTGAACGAGCTCGAGCGGAACGAGGCTACCGAGCGCGAGGGTCGGTCGGGTGCGTCGCGCAAAGTCGCGGATCTCGAGGACCGGATCGCGAAAATGGCAAAAGAGACGCGGGAGGCGGAGGAGCGACTCAAGGATGAGACCGAACGCGCGTCCGCCGCGCAGTCCGCCGCGGGACGCGCCGCGGCTGCCATGGCCGACGTCGCCAAAAAGCTCACAAAGGCGAACGCGGACAAGAAAACCGCGGAGGATGAACTCGCGCTTCTTCGTTCAAAGATTGAAAATTTGGACAAGACGGTGGACGACGCCGCTAAAGCCACCGACGCGAGGGACGCGGCTGTGTTACAGGCGGCCGCCGCGGAGCAGCGTGCCCGCGCCGCGGACCAGCGCGCGGAGGAGGCCATCGCGGCTGCCGCGGAGACGGCGACGGAGAACGAGGAGCGCAAGCGTCGGTTCGCCAAGCTCCAGACTTCGTTCAAGGAAACGGAGGCGGCGCTTTTGGAGCGAGCGGAAGCCGCCGAGAAGGCGATCGAGACCAAGGACAACACACCGTCCGCGGAGATGGAACAGATGGTGGGCGAGGCGATAGAAGAAGCCGAGTCTGCGGCCAGAGACGCGAAAGATGAGTGCGTTAGGCTCCAAACGGAGACGAATCGACTTCACGCGGAGCTCGACGCGGCGACGACGGAGACGAACGATCTTCGACGAGAACTGTCGGATGTGAAAAATAAATCCGCCGTGCTGGAGGAGATGGCCAAGGTTCGCTCCGAAACCGCATCCATGGGTGGCAAGAAGGGAGCGAGCTCATCACACACGGACATCGCGTCCATCGAAGCCGCCGCGGTCAAGAGGGGCGCGGAGGCTGCGTCGGACGAGATCAAAGCCGCTTTGGCCCGAGCCGAAGCCGCCGAGAAAAACGTGAATGCCCTCACCGCCCAACTCGATCAGGTTACTACCCAGGGTTCAGCTACCCGCACCGAGAGTGGTACCGCGTCTGAGGGTTTAGACGACGAGGCCACGCGGGTTCGCCTGGCGCGTGTGCTGTCCGCGCTGAGGGGCGGCGATAAAGGGGTGGATTCGTCGTTGTGGTCGTGGGCCTTTGGTTCCTCGGAGGAGAACGAAGCGGCTACTTCTCGGTCCACATCCGCGGGCGTGGGTGGCGGTGTGGGGACGGACGGGAAAGTGCCGCCGCTCGATGCGTTACTCGCCGATTTCGAGTCCGCGGTATCGGATGATGGGAACCGAGTTGGAGCGTGGTCGAATGAGACGTTGGAGCAGGCTAGGAAAGTCGCGGCGGATGCGATTTCCAGGGCGGAAAAGGCGGAGAAGGCTTTGAGTTCGAGGGACGAGTCCACCGCCGCCGCCGCGGTGACCGCCGCGGCGTCGCAGGGTGCGCAGGCCAAACGCGCCGCCGCGGCTGAGACGCTCGTGCAGGAGGTTGCCGCTAAGCTTCAGGCGTCGGAGAAGAGGTGCAGGGATCTGGAGTGGCAGGTGTCCATGCTCGTCGACAAGAGCGAACTCGGCGGCGGGTCCGGAGGCGTCCAGAGCGGGGGTTCGAACGGGACGGGAGGACCCGGTGCTGTCGCGGGCGGTGACGCGCCGAGGGGACCCGGGCAGTGGCTCCAGAAGGCCATCAAGGGTTGCGTGGCGCCCAGGCCGGGACGAGGCGGTGGATGAGAAGAGAGCCTGTTAGCGCCTAAAAGTGTTTTATCACGAATTGCACCGAGTCGGTATCATACGCCTCCACCAATCTCTCGGCGCTGATGTGATCATCACCCGATTTGTCGCTCCGACGCCGCCTTGGCCCGTTTCTTCGCCTCGAGCTCCAGCATCCACGCCGGTTTACCCCCACCGCCGCCACCCTCGGGCGCCGTCGGCGTCATCGCCGGCACAACTCGCACGCCGATCTTCTCGAGATGTTTTGGTGCAGCATCTTCCCCATCCGTGTTCTTTGCCGACGGCCTGGACGCGATGGCACCCTTGAGCTCACCCAGCGACAGACCCCCCATCATCAGTCCCACACCGGCCATCGTACGCGGCTTATCTCTATCCCCGTCCGCCGCCGCCCCGCGCCACGACTGTATCACGTCACCGAGCTCGTCCGCCACGGTGGACGCGAGTTTGGCGAGTTCATCATGAGCCGCGAGTGTCGCGTCGTCCCCGTGCGTCGCCTCGATCGTCGCCAGGGTTTTGAGTGCACGCTCCGCCGATGCCTTCTGTGCCTCGGCGGCTGAACGCAGCGATGCGATCGTCGCGGCTGACATGACGCACCTCCCGTCTGTGTGCGCGCCGTGTTCTGAAGCGCGGTGCCTCTTCTCTGTGTTGTCGAAACTCGTCTCTCCCGACGAGTTTTGTTCGTTGGAGGCTGTGTTACATCAGAGTAAGCCGCGCGGGGTTGTCGAGGCGACGACCGCCGTGGCGCCGGGCGTCCGCCGCCCGTGAGTAGCTACGTAGACGCGGTCGAACCAACCCGAGCGTATCCTCGGTCTCACCTGGGTCCCTCCGTGTGGGTCATCGTGACCGGTCAGCGTAGGGTGCCGTTGTTTCCATCAAAGAGCCTCCGGAGTTCGAGATGGGGTGCAGTGCGTCGCAGTTGGAGCAGGCCAAGAAGTACCTCCCCGGCTCACGGGGAGACGCGAAGCACGACATAGACGACATGCCGGATATCCTCCAGAAGCTGACCGCCGCGAAACAGAACGCCGCCGCCAAGGTGGCGCTCAAGATGCTCCAGGACGTCGCGGAGACGGAGACGGCATCCTCCGCGGTGTTTCGTTCAGGTAAAGTCGTGCCCAAGCTGATGGCGTGGGTGTCGAGCAAAGACCCGGAGGTCAAGTCCAGCGCGTTGAACTGCTGCGCGTTGTTATCGACGCACGACACCGGGTGCGCGGAGAGCATCGGCACCCCCGAGTTCCTCACGCAGGTTGGCAACATGTACAAAGCCAAGGATAAAAAACTCGGGGAAGCGGCGGCCCGGTTCTTCAGCAAGGCGGCTGGTAACAAGACGGTGCGTCAGAGGGTGCTGGACGGGAACGTGCACAAACAGCTGTGGATGATGGTCAAGAGTAAGAAGGAGAGCGTGATGAAGCTCGGGCTGATCGGGTACTCAAAGCTGGCGGATGATCCAGCCGCGGCGGAGAAACTTTGCGAGGACGACGTCGAGGAGGTGAGTTTATTTTTATTTTTATTTCCATGTGGGCAATTAGATTGACGGGAATGTGTTTTTCTTTCACAGTTGGTCAAGTTTTTCTTCATTCGCATCGCCAAGACGGACGACACGGACGTTGAGAAGTGGTGCCTGATCGCCGTCGCGCGTCTATCGTTGGCGGCGGAGTTTGGGAACAAACTAGCGGCGATGGACAAGTTCGGTATCCTGTTCGTCAAAGCCAACGACACGATCGCGGGGCGTAAGTTACCCGCGGCGCTGGCCATCGCAAACTTGGCGACGAATAAGATGTTGCGAGTGCGTCTGATCAAGTACCGG
>Ga0315315_10005794_pt1 | contig 11409 bp, 4 predicted proteins | sample M140m3416metaG_FD_203699 | JGI IMG/M metagenome (GOLD analysis project Ga0315315, IMG submission 203699) | Ammonia-oxidizing marine archaeal communities from Monterey Bay, California, United States - M1 40m 3416 | ecosystem: Environmental > Aquatic > Marine > Intertidal zone | place: USA... | reverse complement strand
ACACTTAGGAGCTATGTCTAGAGACACGCTGACAGGCCGTTTGGTAGGCTTGATACCTACCCCTATCCAAAACGACTTCTACGTACAGGTGGCCAAGAGGTTATGCCAGAGGATGCCTGAATGGTTTGAAGAAAGACAAATGCCTATGAAGCATATTCGTAAAGGTATAGCTAAGCGTGGAGCTATGACACGAGCTTATAGCTGTGGACAAAAGAAAATGTCCGAATCTATGTACAGTGATTGTTATCAGTTTGGGTATACCAAGGAGTACAATATAAATACTTGGGATTGTGATGAACTTAGTAATCAAGTTATCCGGGCTATTCAAGAAGTTTGTCCGGGTCCACTAGATACTATGCGTTACCTTCAGCGATTAGCTGACCAAGAAATAACTAACTGGATGAGTACTTACGGTACTGATAGAGGTAAAGGAATAGAATGGACAACCCCTTCAGGTTTCCCTGTAATATACGAGTGCTATCGTACACGGCCCGTTAAAGTAGATTGTTACGGGTTTAACACACCTACAGGTGAGATACGCTTTAAACACGTTATCAGAGAGAAAACAGATATCCCTGACAGGCGTGGATTTATGTGTGGTATTAGCCCTAATTTTGTACATAGCATGGATGCTAGCCATATGGCTCTTACTGTAGCCGAGTGGGAAGGTGACTTTGGCGCAGTGCATGACTCGTTTAGCACTCATGCTTGTGATGTTGAAGTGCTTATGAATAAAACAAGAGAAATGTTTGTGTCGATATATGACACCGAAAACTTTTACGATAGTATTCCTTTCGGAAAAGGCTATCAAGGCGACACGCCTACTATTGGTACATTAAAAATACCTGATGTGCTAGAATCAAATTACTTTTTCTGTTAGGAGATTATAATGGATAAAACAAATAAAAATTGGTTAGCTCAATCGGGACAAGATATTACTGATGCTGACATGGTAGACGCAGGTTTGCCACTAGAAATGATGTACTCAGATGGTCTTAATAGATCTATGCTTGATCTTGTTCATGCTGAAAATGTAGCTGGCTATATAGCTCGCGGCATGACTGAGTCAGCGGCTAAATTTAAAGCAGATGAACGCCGAGGCATAGCTTTGCGTGCAGCTAGAGCTAACGGATTAAAATTATAAACAACAATACCCCACAAGGTTTCCATATAGGATTCCCTGTGGGGTATTTTTTATTTAACTATACTGATCTTTTATATCTGCATACTTACCTTCAGCTACTTTATTACGAATAGCCGCTTTATTAGCTTTTACTTTAGCAATAAATCGATCTAAATCTTTTTCAATTGCTAATGTATTTAACGCTTCATTAAATAAAGCTTGGTATTGTTCTGGTTTAATTGGATTTGTTTTTTGCCCAAATGACCAACCAGACTTAATAGCAAGAGACTTAAGTATCTTTGCCTGTTTAAACGACATATCTTTAACTGGATTATAATTAGCTTCTAGCTTATCGCCACTGCCTTTCATATCCCTATTAATGACTGCGCCTATTCTATTAAGCAAGTCTCCCATTGATTTATACTCGCCTTCTAAACCAATATCGAATGTTTCTCCTGCTGCTGCTTTGCGTGCAACATCTTTAGCTACATCTGCTTTTAACTTTTGTAAGGCATCTCTTTCTGCTTTAACCATAGAGTATCTATCGTTTACTGATTTAAATTTAGTATTAATAGTGTCTACTAAAGGCGCATAAGTATTTGAGTCACCCATAACAGCATCATACACTTGCATAATAACCCGATCAGGCATTTTACTAGCTGCATCAACAACAGTTTCTTGCATGATAGTAGCATCGATATTTTGAGTGCCATTAACTGCTAGTTGATTTCGAAGTTTACTCCCTAATCCCGGATCACTTACTTTTCCAGGCTCTATTTTAACTCCTTTTGCAGGTTGCGCTGCTGAAGCTACTCGCTTTTTTGTAGTTATTTTAGCGATACTACGATTAGTACCCGGACCAAATTCAAATATAGTAGGATCAGGGTTATCATCTATGTATTCAAATCCACCTGCTTGTACCATAAATCCATTTGCGCCTCTAACTTCTGCAATTTTATTTGCAATATTAAAAGCACGCCCAAGTCTTTTAGCAATAACAGCGTGTTCTAATGCACCGCCTAATCCATTTTCTAAACCATATTCGATAAAAGTAGTAAGATCTTTTTCTAACTGGTCTCTATCGTTAAAATTACTAAAGATTTCTGGATTATCATTGATAAACTTTTTAGCGGTATCGCTATGGAACGCTGCATCCTTACCATAAATAGAAGTCATAATAGGTTGTTTAAGCAATTCTTTTACTTTACCTTTAGCTTCTATTTGTTTAAATGCATCTGCCATACGAGGTTCTTTAGCTACTGGATCATACATTATCATATGTCCAAACACAGCGTCTCGAATATCTCCTGTAGAATCAAGACTGTCGTATAACACGCCTCCTTTCTTTAGAATCTCTTCAACGCCCATTTGTTCCGCTTGAATAACTGCTCCATTAGCATTTCCATCTGCCTCTGCTTTAACTCGTGTAGCAAACTTTTCACCTTTAGGTGTAGCATTATATCTTGCCAGTTCATGTAGTGCATCTACTGCAAAATAAAATCCGTCTTTGCCATGTTGATCTAATAATGTTTCTAGGTCTGCGCTAATTAATAGCGGTGGAGTCTCAGGTAATACATCTTGTTCCCCTACTATTTGTTTAGCTGTATTCATAACTGCAGCATTAGCTGTTGTATACGCAGTTAACTCTTGCCCTAATTTAACATAGTAATCCATCTTATTATTTAAATCAGCTAATTGCTCTTTAACAGGCATTTTGTCTGCTCCGGGAACAACTGATCTAGCAATAACACGCATAAATCCTTTTTCAGTATCGCTATTATTTCCTTTTCGCATTAACGCTGGCATAGCTCCGCCTACTAAGAAACGAGCTACTTTATCTGCTTGATAATTTAACTCTGTTTGAGTTATCATCATGCGAGATGAATTGTTAATAGCAGTATAACCATAATAAAAGGGTTCATTAGCTCTTATAATACCATCTTTTAAAGTTTCTTGACGCATAGATAAATGATCATCTACAATACGCGTCATTGCACTTGCTGCTGCTTGTTCAAATGTATCAAAATTACCTAATTGCTGTGGCGTTAATCCGTCTGCCTCTGCTTGACCCATATAATCCGCTAGTATTTCTTCTTCTTTAATTTTAGCATAACGAGTATCTTGCTTTGCATACTTAGCAAACAAGCTATCTCTATTTATAGCTGCAGTAGTCAACATGCCTCCCATTAAAAGGGTTGAATGTGGTTTTACTGTGTGGGCAACTTTGCCTAACGCATCAATTGCTTCTACAATTGGAAGAGTTAATTGATTAGGTCCGACCATTGTAGTTATTTCTTTTTGAGTATAAGCACCCTCACCAATAAGTTTACCTCTTTCAAGAGGAACTTTAGACACAGGGCGATCATGCCCTTTCATACCTAATGCTTTTTTAGCGCCTCGTCTAATATCAGAAAGTTTTTTATCACCTTCTCTAGTTAAACGATAAGATACTTTAGGTGGTTGTCCGGGAGTACTAATAACATAACTTTCAAACCAATCAAACATAGGGCTATCAGCAAAACCTTGAATAGTTACTTGTCCTAATATCGATTGCTCTTCCGGAGTTAACCTAGACTTATAACCAAACTCTTCAGTTTCTCCTGTAAACATAGCTTGTGGATCACGATCGCTAGGTAATGTAGGGTAAGCTAATCGTTCTATTCTTTGACCAATAGCTTTACCTATGTTAATACGATCTAATGCTCCATCATATCTACGCTTAGAAGCTTCTTTATCTACTTCATCTGCCTGTAATTTAAGTCTATTGCCTACCTCAAGTATAACTGCTAAAGCCGCAATTTCTCCAAACTCAGGTCTAATGTCTGAATTAGGATCTGCAGGATCAATAGACATTTTAAGTTTATCAAAGCCTTTAATTGCATAAGTAAAAGTATCTGAATTCTTTTTTAAGAAACCCATAGGATCGGTGTCAGCATTATTATTTGGTATTGAAGCCATATCAATCTCTTTACCAAATATATTTTGATTACCTGAAGTTCTCATAAAAGATTTCGAGCCAGCATCTAAAGCAGATGCAAGCATTCTTACACCATCATCTTCAGACTTTGAGTCTTCCATAGCATATTGAGCAAAAAGAGGAGCCATGCCTTCATCCATAATAGCACGATCAACTGATTCATCTTGCAATTGCTCTGTATAAAGAGAAGTTACTTGTTCTGCTGGTGCAAGTCCAGTAACTCCTCCATACATTTCATCTTGTAATACAGGTACACCTTCTCGCTGCACTCTTGCTAATCCTTCTTGCGAAGGTATCATTTCCGATTGAGCTGTTAAGTCAGCTGGAAATAAATTTTCGGGTGAAGGTCCGGGCTGAAGTATTGTTTCTGTAGTTGGAGCTGCTTGAGGTACACTTTGCGCTAACTCCTCAGAAGGTGTTTCAAGAACTACTGCTTCTGACTGTGCATCTGCTAAAGCAGCTGTTTTTAATGCTGCATCTTCTGCTTGATTTGCTTGAGCAGCGGCCGCATTTTGCATCATTTGTTTTTTCTGAATGTCAGCGAAGGACAATCCTGATCTTTTACCCATCGTTATTCTCCCTATAAGGATACGGATCGGGTGTCCGTCCATGTAATGTATCTGTTATTATGTTTCTAATTGGTGTAAATGGAGCTACACCGGGAATTAACTTAGTAAATTGTTTAGTTGCTCTATAAGTATCCCCTTCGCCTAAACGCTCTATTCCTTTAGCTGCAGTTCCAAGTGATCTTACTGTCGGAGATGAACCTACTGTTTCACCAAACAGTCTATCCATAATAGATTCGTCTCTGCTTTTATATAAAGGTAAAGCAGCTTGTAATACTCTTTCACCTGTTCCTAACAATCCTGAAGACTGTAAAGCACGTTGTAATAACTGAGCATCAGAAAGATAAGGTGTACTCCCTCCGAATTTAATATAATCTTTAAGCCATTGAGAACCACCTGCTAACGCCATCATAGTTACCATCATAGCAAAAGTATTGTACTTCATAGTTGGACTTCCATTCTTTAAGTAATCGTTCCAAAGTTTAGGAATAACATTAGCTGTAAAAGTAGAAATAAAACCATTAAATTGTACAAACAATTGATAATGTGGGTCTTGAAAAAACAATGGACGATTAAATGCTCCTGGATTTTGTATTCTATCATTAACAAAAGTCCAAGTTGCTGTTTGCATTTGTTTATCAATAATGCTATAGTCCGCATCAGTAGCAGGATTTCCTTCCATTAGCGTATCAAACAATATTTCACCATCAAAGTTAGTAGTAGGATCATTGTATTTGTTATACAAGTCTATCATTACTTCAACGTCTAAACCTAAATCAGCCAGTTGTGTATAAACATCTAATTGTATTTGATTCATCTTAACGCCTTCCGGCTTTGCTGCAAGTATTTTAATACGATCACTTACAAACCCTGTTACTGCTGCTGCAGCAATAGCTCTTTGTAATTGAGTAACACCTGCAATTAAAGAATATTTAAAGAATTGTTTTTGCCACCATGCTTTTGCTACATCAGTCTCACCTAAACCAAGACGAGTTGCAATCGCTGCATCATCGTTAAATAATCCTGCTTCAGTAAGCCTTTGTTGTGCTTTCCTGTCTATATTTGCGCTAGGTATATCTTGTAAGGCAGGATGTAATTTCATACCTTGAATATTTTTATAAATATCTCTTACTTCACCTACACTTTTTTCTATACCTCGTTTAAGATCTTTGCCACCAATGCCTTGATAAAAAATCATTCCGAATTCAGGAAAAGAACTAATAGCAGACAACGGAAGACCGATCATTGCTGCCCAATGCGCTGCAGTGTTTTGAAATGCTGCTAGCTTTCTGTTTTGAATAGGCTTATAGTTACCTGTTCCTGCATCAATAATATTTTTAACACCATAGGCAATACGATTTACTGCTTCTGGTTCTAATTCATTTTCCATTTGAGTTAAAAGATAATCAATATTTTTACCGCCAGCACCAAAATATTCTGTATATGCTACATACTTAGAAGTTTGGTTAGCAGCATTAATCATGTTCTGAAGAATATTTGTATTGGCGAATTGTTTATACCCCGGCTTAGAAGATATCTCATCTCCTGCTCTTTTAGTAGAGCCAGGAATGTATTCAACCCCTTCTACTACAGAAAAATCAGTAGAGTTTTCTTGATTAGAAATTTTATTATACAACGCGTCTAACTGTCTTGTATCATAGTTAGTATTTGCTCGCATAAATTTATACCAAGCATCTCTATTCTCTCTTACCTTTTTCCAATCCCAACTTTGATGTTTTAACCACCAGTTTTCAGTTGAAGGCAAAGCATTGCGGCCTTCTTGTTGCGACATATACGTGCTGTTTTTATAACCATATTCTATTGCTGCAAAAGATTCTAGTTCTTTTATTGTTGTTTCAATAGCTGATAAATTATTAACTACTTCTGAGTCACGTTCTCCATTAGTATATCGTCTAATCATGTCAGATATCTTTTGAGAATTATTAATACTATCTCTCATTCCGAATCGTTTAAACGTTCTTTTAGGATTAATTACTTCTAGCATATTAGCTCTTACTGAAGCTTCTCTTTGTTCTACCCCCATTCCTGAGTATAATTTGCCTAAAGGTTGCCCTGTTAAAGCATACAACTGTCTAGCTGCTAAAGAATTTCTTAAGTCATCAGGACGAAAAACAGCTGTAGCTGAGGCACGATACAACTCAGGTAAGTAAGTAGGCGCATTTTTTATTTTATGCCATAAATTGCCTCTGCTATTTTTACCTGCTTCTGCTTTTTGACCTGTAATATTAGAATCACGCGAAGGTTTTACAGTCTTAGTTGCTTCAGTTAACTCCGAAATAATACCTTCAGTAGAGCCTTGTGGACCTATCTCTCTAGCTACTCGTTGATATTCATTTTGTCTATCTACGCTACCTTCTTTAAGGTTAGAAGCAATACGATAACGATCACCTGCTTCAATTACTTGTCCAGCACCAGAAAATCCAGCACCTAGCGTTCCACCTGCAATTGCAGATGCAGTAAGAAGATTAATAAACTCGTCAGGATTATAATGCGCTTTTAAACCACCCTCAGACATCGCACCTGAAGCTGTATAGCCTAATCCTTCTTGTGCAGCCTCGGTAATACTTTCTGTTAAGCCACCGCGACCAGCACCTCTTAAAATATTTTTAAGTATGCTACTATTATTAATATTATCGCTAGCAAAGTTACCCATGCCATTAATAGTATCTTTAATATCTGCTTTAGTCATGTCTCGTATTTTAACTTTAGCAGCGTCAACCGAAATGCTTTCTTTCTTAGCAAGATATTTTGCTACTTCATCTCTACCTTTTGCAGTGAGTAATTGTGAAGGCTTTATAATGCCTGCAAGACCTAGCCTATCAAGCACCGCCATTGCAGTTCCTGCCATAATAGAACCAGCTGCTTCTGCTTTTCCTTTTGGACCTTCAATATCATTCCATACTTGACCAGCATAACTGCCACCTATAGAACCGTAAGCAATTACTGCTGATGCACCACCTGTAACAGGCGCTGCTAATGTTCCTGCAGCTAGTGTAATAAGGTAAGGTGCAGACATAGCTACGTTGTTCGTAAGATAGCCCCATGCACTCCATACGTCATCTACATCTCGATAATCTAAATTTTGTAATTGAGGAGCAGCTAGCAAATCTTCTTTTGCCATTTCAACTTCTTCAGCGCCCCATTCAGCAAGTGTTTCACTCCCTAAACCTACACCAATAAGCTCAGCAAAACCAGCTAAGCCAGTAGACATCCCTGCCCAACCTTGATTCCATGCAGTACCAAATTGATTGTATGCTACATTCTCTCTTGTACGGTCATTACTTCTAAATTCAATAGACTCAAACGGTACACTTCGTGGATCATAATTACCTGATTGCGTAATTTTCATTGCTTTACGCAAATCATCTGCATTACTTAAATCAAGTCCTTGCTGAGAAGCAATTGTTTGCATTACTGATTGAGCATATTCTGACTCGTTTAAAGCAGTTTCTTTAAATGTAACAGGTCTATTTTGAACACGGCTTAATTCGTTAGCAACAATATCGTCATACTCTCGCTTCTGACCTAGCTGCCTTGAAATGCGTCCTGATAATACTGCTTGTTGACCTGCCTCGTCTGTAAACTGATTGACATTAATAGCGCCTGAGTTATAAAGAGAGTTAGTAAGGTCATCGCCCATATTATTTTTAAGTCGTACTCGTTTACGACCAAAAGAATCTGTACGATCTAAGTCTTCTATTATATTAAAACCACCTGCATTAGCAATACCTTCTACTGCTCTTGTGGTTTCATCTCCACCTACCTGTCCTTGTTTAAAACGGAGACCTACATCTTCATCTTTAACTATCTTGCCAGTTTCAGGTGCATTGTATCCCTCTACACGGTATTTAGTTTTACCGTCAGAAAAGGTGTCAGCATCAATCCAAGTGTAGGTAATGCCATCTGCCCCTTTAAATTGTCCAGCCATGTAGACCTCCTATAAAATAAAATATCCCTTGGGATCCTCCCCTATAAGGGTGTGTTAAGGATTTCCCAAGGGATTTCATTTAGTTATTGTGTTATTGCAACACCTTGATTAATAGATTGAATTTCTTTAGGTGGCGTTCTATCTGCCCATAAAGTAAATCCATTCCATTGACTTTGTTTTTTGCCTTCATTTCGTTTAGCTGCTTTTTGATCCCACTTAGCTCTTTCTGTTGGACCTATTTTTGCCCATGCAGTATTAATTGAATCCCATTCAGCACGATATTCATCCGCATACCCTGCTTTTCTAGGATTTTTAATATCCATTCCAGCACGAACTTTTTTATCTAGTTTAGAAAGATTTTGAGGAAGCGTACGATTAACTTGTACTTGATTAATTCCTGTTAAAGATGTAATCATTTGTTGACGCACATAAGACTCTAAGTTCCCGGGAGGGTTTCCTTCCTTGCCTGCAGCTTGATAAGCAGCTACTGCATCTGTATAGTTATCAATCCCTGCTTGTATACCTTGCCTTACATAATCTGCGTTGTTTATATTAATACCATTAGATCTTAAAATGTTTCTATACAAACTATTAGCTTCTTCACCTATTTTTCTAGGATTAATCTTTGCAGTTGTATCGTAATCTATATCGTTTGCTCTGCCTTTACTTAAATTATAATTAGCATTTGCAACATCAATTTGTGCGGTTGCATAAGTACTAAAAGAATTAATTACTGCTTTATCTCCGTGGATTTCTTTATCGTAAGGCTGTACAAGATCTCCTAGTGTTGCAAGTGGAACCCAACTTTCTCCGCTTTTAATATACTGAATACCGTCTTCGTCTTGCCAAGATTGTGCTTGACCATATCCAGTAATATAAACAGATCCTGCTGGCTTTTCAATTACAGTTCCTTTAGCTTCGAGTACTGAAGGATTTCTTGATATAATATAATTATTATAAGATGCCGTTGTATATTTATCTGCATTAGCTTTAATAAGCTCAAACTCTTGTTCAGCTTGCAACTCTGCACGAGTAGCATACTGTTTCATAGTATAATTAAGCGATCCATTATGCTCATAACCTAACGCTCTTGAACCTATGTAGTTAATTGCCATACGTGCAATATCTTTTGGTGGAAACATATCACCAAGTACATCAGTAAATAAATCTACTGCTTCTTTAAAGAATCCAGGATTCTTTTCTTCTTCATCAAATCCTTCTTTTGTTACTTCATCTGGATCTATTGTTGGTTGATCTGGTGCGTCTCCTGTATCTGTTTCTGCAATAATTTGATTAACTACTGGATTTAATGGTAATAAGCCTTCATTCTTTTCTTCAGGTTTAGGAACAACATATCTTTTATTTTCTGGTATTTTATTAAAAACAATTTCATCTTCTGTACCATCAAAAGAAGATAAGCCTAATCGTTTTTGATTTGGTCCCATTAATTGTACAAAGTTACCATCAACAGTGCGATAAACTGGAGTCCCATTTCTTTCACCAACTAATACTTCCCCTTCTTTTGCTCCGTAATTAGGATTAGGCTTTGTATTAGAAAAATAATCACCAATATTTTTACCTGTATCGCTTATAAACTCACCAAGTCCACGAGTATATTCTCTGCCTTCTGCGTCTATGTATTCATCTTTTGCTTTATTGTATTTATAAGAAACACCATTGCGAATAATTTCATCATTAACACCTACCTGTCCTTTATCCTTAGTATTTAATTCAGGAACCGTTGTATTAGTAGATGCTTTTGCAGTGCTAATTGGATTAATTGCTGACATTACTTTATCAAAATAAGACTTTCCCTCTGGTCCAAGATTATTTTTAGCTACATTACCTGCACCTGAATGATAAGCAGTAATAACTTGTTCACGAGTAAAATCAGGATTAGCTTTTGCAATACCTTCAAGATATTGACGAGCAAATTCTTTAGACTTTGTAGGATTAAATCTATCTTCTAAAGAAATAGACGGTACATTATAGCCCGGCTTTAATGCAGTATTTGCCATAATTTGATAAGGACCAGCAGCACCTACTCTAGACACTGCATTATCATTACCACTAGATTCTACTTGACGAATAGCAGCTAATAACTCATCATCAATTTTAACACCATCAGATGCATAGGTAGGTATAGGTCCACCTTGAGCAGCTTGCATTTGCCTACCTTGCTCATTCATCTGGTCAATCTTTTCTTGATTGCCCGGAATACGAGAAGCTTCAGCGTTAACTACATTTTCACCCGGAGTAAGCCATGCTGGTACTGTGTCTGTACCTCTAGCATTCCCCGGATGATTATCAGTGTCTGCACCATTAAAACCATCGGGCATATCAGGTATCATAATCATTAAAGGCACACCTTGCTCTTCAAACATTTCGAGAGAAAACATATTACCATAACGATCTTTTTGTGTAATACTTTTTATGTTATGCATTATTTGCCTCCCGGCCCGTATATTTTACTATTGCGTGTAGGTGTTGGTCGTCCACTTTCATCTGCAAATGCTGGATGATCAGAAAAAGAATCATTTACTATTGGCATTTTTGGTTCAAAATCTGTAGGCATTGGTCGCCCACTTTCATCTACAAATGCTGGATGATCAAAAATAGTTCTACGATATCCTTCATCCGATTCACCCCGTCCTATTTCTTCTCGTGGGCCAGGATCGTATCCTACGTCAGATCTAGCGTTTAAACGTTCTTCTTGCTTTTCTTTAAGAAACTCTCTAAGCGAAAGCGGTATTGGGTCTACAGATGGTCTTTGAGGAAAAGCTAAATAATTATC
>Ga0315315_10005793_pt1 | contig 11409 bp, 7 predicted proteins | sample M140m3416metaG_FD_203699 | JGI IMG/M metagenome (GOLD analysis project Ga0315315, IMG submission 203699) | Ammonia-oxidizing marine archaeal communities from Monterey Bay, California, United States - M1 40m 3416 | ecosystem: Environmental > Aquatic > Marine > Intertidal zone | place: USA... | reverse complement strand
ATACTAGAGTAAAATATAAATAATTATGTTTCATCCTCTATATAAACACCCGGCAATTATTATTACTTTCATCATAAACACCCAGCGGAGAAATCTGCCTATTTCAGGTTTCTTAAATTGACGCCATCCAAAATCCGGAGTCATTTAGAAGCTATTGTCATCTTGTCATGCTCGTAGTACTCTATCTTTTCCTCATAGAGTAGTACAGCATGTATCAGCTACTTACTACTCTAGTAGTAGTAGTATGATCTCATAATAATATTATATATTATTACATATATTATGCATACTGAAGAATGCTTGTACTTGAACATTGTATGCATTTTGTCCCACGAAGGAATGTGTTTTGTCCGCGAGGGGGGTGTCCGCGAAGATCCCTCATCCCTCATATTCTAGCTCAGAGTCGACAGGCCACACCCGGGACGCGATCCCGGTCCTCAAGCGGCCATGGCCACTCCCCAAGTGATGCATCTGAAGGCCGGATGGGAAGGGACTGACGCCCAGGAGAGAGGGGGGGCAGAACGCGATCCCGCCCGCAATTGGCGAATCCACCGCATGCCCATGTCAACGTCGGCTTCGGTCGTATCCGGACTAACGACAACGGGGTCCGTGGTGACGAACGATAATGATACCCACGTCCTGATGGGGATGGACGGATTGGTCGCCGGGGGAGCGGCTTCCATCGACGCCAGCATGCGTCGGGGGGATGAGGCTCTTTACCGCCTCATCGACAAGGATTTCAGTACATCGATCCCAAACCCTGATCTCCGCAGGGTCGTCCAGCTATGCCTGGCAGCGTTCTGCGTTGTGTTTCAGGAGACCAACGTGCCGAAGGAGGTAGGCAGAGCCATAAGATCGGACCTTCCCTCTGTCGCCTCCGGGAACGGTGACGACGGGCCGAGGTACTCTGGCCACCTCGGTCCCTTCGTCTACACCCGCATGCCTGGTGTGCCGGCTGGGGCCGCCAGGATGCTATGGCGGGCCCTGATTGGGAGCCTCATCCACCCCGACGCTATGGATAGCGACGAGGATGAAGATGCTGTTGACGGGATCACCGGCCTGAAGCTTGCCGAGTTCGACGATGCATGTCCAGGCGGAATCCGAAGAGATCCCAGCCTTGACGAAAGCACCGTGCGGGGTTTTTTCGACGCCTTGCAACTGTGGATCGCCGGGGAGGACGTCCACTACCCTAAGAAAGACCCCCACCCATCGGGTTTGGGAGTTGGGCTTGGGAAATTCTTCGGCTTCGGCGCTGCCCCGGAGCGGCCTGCCTCGCAAACTCCCGGCGAGCGCCACTGTGGCAACATAGCCTCCGGCCTTTCTGTCGTTAGCTTGAGCACCAGCCGGGTCAGCTTGCCTTCCCACATCACCCGGAATAAGCACTCCGACACCCTGTACAAGTTTGTACGTGATATGCTCGTGCAGATGGGGGTGATGGAAGTCGTGGGGAAGAGGAACGATGATGTCATGGACTATTGCTACGACGACCACCATGCCTTTTCCAATGAGGAGGAAGGGGGGAAGCGCGACACGTCACGCAAAAGGAAGCGCAGGACGCAGTACTTGCAGATACAGCGGGACGTGCAGCACCAGTACGGTGTCTTCTTATCGGGGGTGCCGGTATCGGAGGATGGATTTGCCACGTACGTGGACGATTCTCCGTGCGATGATCTTGACGGTAGTGAGACCATTGCTGCCATTATTCGAGAGTGTGCTACGATGAAGACTTGGAATGGGCTCCTCGCAGATGAATGCATGAAGAAAAGGTACAGACAAAAGAGGGACAAGAGCTCCGAAGAAAATGCCAGCGGCTCCGATTTGCTCGTTGACTTTGGTAAAAGGGGGACTATCGAAAGCGGCGACGGCGATGACAGCGAAGCAACAGAAGCACATGGTTTAAGAAGACGAAGGATAATGAAGGATAAGTCACCGCCTCACGAGGCTTGGCTGTTTAAGGGGACATCCAAGTGGCCGCTGGATGATGGCACACGGTACGCAGTACATATGCTTCCCGCCCATTTGATGAGAGCTAATAGAATTACGGAAACGGCTGAGCTTCTATGCAGCCCCAACTTTTTTGGGTGCAGGTGCAGCATGATTGGCGCGCTTAAGGCTTCGGTGGTCCAACGGCAGGATCTCGAAGAGTTGGAGCTTCGCATTGGCATGGTGCTGGAAGATTACAGCGAAGTCGATGCCGATGGAAGTGAGATCGACACGAAGGCAACAATCTTGATGGTTTGCGATGTGATGGTTCGATATCTCACCAAGAAATACGCCTCGATCAAGGCTTCACCAGCACCGAAACAACAAGTAAGTGTTGGTGAGGATACTGGCGAACCTCGTAGACATGAGAAGGTTAGAGGAGAGAAGACCAACGGTGAGACGGGTCGTGCGCTCCACGGCATTGCATGGTTCCTTGGAAAGAAGGGGTTCTCGAATGAAGCATCTTCGTGTTACAAGAAGGCGCTGAAATTTAAGTCATTATCGATGGGTAACTCACATCAATCAGTGGCCGCTACACTTCAAAATATGGGCAATCTTTCCTCGGGCAGAAATGAATTTAAAGATGCGATTCGCTACTACCGAGAGGCTCTCAGAATTGAGAGAAGAAACTCCCAAAACAAACAAATTATTGCTTCAACGCTGAATTCGCTAGGGATGAATTATGGCATGTCTTTTGAATACGAAAAAGCCATCGAGTGCTACGAAGAGGCTCTGGAAGTGGAGTCCGAGCAGAACGGTCCAGAGAACTTGCGAAGCGCAGAGGTGCTCAATAATATCGGTATCATTCACGGAATCAGAGGCGATTACGTTGAAGCTGTACGCATGTACTCGGAGTCTCTTCGCATCAAGAGATCTCAATTGGGAGAGATGCACCCAGAAGTAGGTGACAACCTTTATTCGCTGGGAATCGTGCATACCAAGAGAGAAGACTTTTCGGCGGCTGTGGACTGCTACCAGTCGTCGCTCCTAATACGAAAGAAGACACTCGGCGAAGACCATGAGGAGGTTGCGCGGGTGCTGCACTGCCTGGGGATAGTTCTCAGCGATATGGGTGAAATTGATAACTCCATAAGATGCTACGAGGAAAGCTTACGGATACGATTGCTTCGTCTCGGTGATGACCACGAGGACGTTGCGCGCACTCTAAACAATCTCGGCCTCACGTATTTTAAGAGTGAAGACTACAATCGTGCTCTAGAATGCTTCAAGGGCACGCTGAGAGTGAGCAAAAAAGGGGTGAATTCTGATCATGCGAAAATTGCTGACACTATGAACTCTATTGGCCAGGTTTATGCCAAGCTTAGGAAACTTGAACAGGCCAGAAAGAGTTTTCTGGGGGCATTAAGAGTTATGAAAGAGAGGTTCGACGATGACCACGTTAGCACTGGCTCTACTTTACATAATCTTGCTGATGTCTTCTATATGATGGATCTGCTTGATGATGCCGTGAATACATACCAGGAAGCCTTTCGTATTCGTTTGGTCAAGCTTGGTCCCGATGACATAGATGTCGCTGCCACACGAAACAACATGGGTGTTGCTCATTTGAAAAATGGGAACAACGAATTGGCCATAGAGTGCTTTATAGAGGCCTTGCGGGTGCGAGAGCTTCGATTGGGATTAGATGATGACCAGGTTGGAGACACGCTCCATAACTTGGGACTTGTCCATAAAAATATGAAGCAGTACGAAGATGCCATCTTAAGGTACACTGCGGCCCTCAGGCTGAGAAAGGAGAAGAGCGATGGCAACGGATGCATCAAAGTTGCGGACACCATTTACAACATGGCGATTGTGTACGCCAACAGCAACCGGTTCGAAATTGCCGTAGAGTATTATAAAGAGGCGCTTGAGACGTACCGCGACGTTGGCCTGTCGAAGGATCACCCGAGCGTGGTCAATACCCTGCAGTGGATTAAATGGGCCGAGAAGAAGCAGGCAAAGTCGCAGCAGGAACCGTAGTAGCAGCGTCGTTGAGACGGTGAGTTCCTGCACCATAGTTTGTGCTTAAAGCTATGTAATAATCGGATTTGATTGTATTTTTCATGGTACTTATTACAATTACATTTACCAACAGACACATACTTGTAGACATACCTATTTGCAAGATATGTAAATAATATGATGCTTGAAACGCCCAAGCGTCCCCGCAAACTACTTCTTCACGCACGCCAGCTTTAAACCGGGCTGGTCTCTGCGTTATTTTTTGATATGCCTTTATCCCCTAAAACCAGTCTACAAAATCAGCCTACTCTTCCACGGCAGGAAGTGCTTTCTGCTTATTCATCTCGTCGTCGATCTTCGCCACGGTCCTGTCCTTGGCATAGGTAGCGGCCTTTAGGGTGAACTTGGAAACGAGGACCGCCGCGCTATTGACGTGAGCGGCCGTCTGGCTCGCGGCTATGGTCTTCGCCACGGCTTTAACGTTCGACGCTCCCTTCCGAAGCTGCTCGGCCCTCTTCAACGTTTTGCGTATAGAGCGGTTGTCGAAGGTGGGGCAGTACGAGAGTAGACGGCCATCGGTATCGGTTTCGAAGACATCGATAATGTTCATACAGACTAGATCACCCATATGAAGGTCATCCATGGGGTGGGGCTCAGACCCTTCAGGCGGGCCAAAGAGCTCGGGGGGGAACTCGCTGTTCCATGTCCACACAGCCCTGTGAGCTGCGGTGCAACGGAACCGCCCCCCTGATATCCTCATCACTGTGAGGCCAGGTGGGTCGATGACGTTCATATGGTCCCCCTCCGGCATTAGGGCCAGCCATCGCAAGAAAAGCTGGCTGAGGGCCGGAATACCAGCGGCTGCCTCGAGTTCTATGCCGCTTTCCCTCTCTAAACCAAAGAGCTGGTTGGCCGTGTGAGCCTGGGGGAGGACCACCTCTGCGTCGGAGGCGAAGACTGCATAGGGGAGGGGCCTTGGGGTGTTCGACTCCGCTTTTCCCCCTGTTCCGGTTATCTCCGTGATTGCCGATGCAGCGTCGTTGAAGGTGGCATCCCAGTCCTCCATATTGAAGCCCCCCACGCTATATTCTACGGCCCGGCTAAACTCGTCGGGGTTTGACAGAAGGTATAGTAACGCCACGTGCATCTGGTGGACTGTGTCTGAAGAGTCGCTGGGAAGGCGCGCGCCAATCCCCCCAGCCAACTTGTCAGGGGCCATGCTCCCCCCCCCCACAGATTCCGCCCCCGGAGATCTGAGCCCGCCCGCTCCGCCGCCACCCACTCCGCCCGAATCTCCCGCCGGGTTGAACTCGACCCCATCGGTAACTTCAGAGTAGTCGTTGGAGGGAGCCCCCTGCAGGTTCTGGTATCGTGAGCTGTGCGCCGAGCTCGTCCCGGTTCCCCCGGTCCCGTCCGTCTCTCCGCGGGTAAGCTCGTACGCGGGACCCGGGGAGGGGGAGCCATCGCCCCCCCCAGTCCCTACTTCTTGTTCAGACATGACTTGCCCCTGAGAATATGAACCATGAATGTGTTGCCGTTCCTGTGTTCCTGTGGTTCCTGATGTGACCGTGAGCAAGCATTATATCAATACTAAGACGGCTCGTACATGCATGGTATGCATACTACTACTAGTAGTATGCATAGATAGTAGTGCTATGCATAGATACTCTAGTAGTGGTACTAATTTACCTACTAGCTAGTACAGTTTCTAGTATTTTTAGTATTAGTACGACTCGTATTTGCATTACTTAATACCATGGTAGTAGTATACGTACAATGCATAATAGCTACTTAGTAAGCATACTAGCTAGAGTACTACTACTTTAGTTTTAGCATATAAATAATATTATATATATATATATACATATTATGTATGATGATGGATTATGTATGTTTGTACTTCTACTAGCTAGCATGTATGCATACGACTCGTATTACCTCTTGAGTCGTGTCAACGCGTCCATGATTCGTGCGAGAGGATCGCGGAAGAATATATTTACTAATATGTAGACCTCGTCATTAGTACCATATGCTTGGACACTCACGTTGAGTCGGATCCAGCACAAAGATGAAATAATAATACGTACTAGCTACTAGTAGTATGAATCTTTGCGTGCCAAACCAACACCCCGGACCTAACCCTAATTGAGTGATTCTCTCAACGGACGGTTTTTTGATATCAGTAGGTATTTAATTATTCATAGACCTCGCTTATTTTATGAAAGAAAAAGGGTCGCGGGACCCCAACCCCAAACCTAATCGTTTAAAATACACATCGAAGAAACCTAAAGAGCTATTTACATTGAACTTAAGCGATAGCTTCAATATTATTCATAAAATTAAACATAACAGGTTTCTTGTTTATAGTTCTAGTGACGTGATAGCTTTGAAAGGATCAATTAATGGAATGAAATTCAATGACACAGGTTTCTTGTTCAAATAGTTCTGGTGACGCAGTATTATGATAAAAAAATTATGATTAGTAGCATTTGTGCTACGATTCATTCGTAGCTTATTGAATCAGGCTTTTTCAATTGCGACATGCGGGCCCTCGCATAGCGAATGTTCATTCCGTATCTGTCGGGCTTGTTACGTAATTACGGTAGTTACTAGATCTACTTTCCTCCTAAAACAACTTGAAGCAACTAACAATGCCATGAAAGACAAATAAATAGTATGTGTCCATGCGTTATTATTTTACAACATTTAGATTCGCAACAGCTGCAAACGCAACGAACTAACAAAGTAAGCATCAATCACCAATTATCGCAGCTGAGCACAACGAAGCATCCTATCACATTCTGTTACGACCAAGAATACGATGAAGGTGGAAAGCTCGACGATAGACAATGCGTCCGCATTGTTAGGATCCTCTCCGGTGGTTTCCCCCACTGATGAGTTGTATGGAGGTGCAAGCAACCTTATGAGCACCATAGAGTCCATCAACAACGAGGCGCGGCAAGCCAAGCGCCCTTCGCTGGTGGGCCAGGGTTTGAGTGATGATCGGGTCGCCGCCAACCGTCGCTCGGCCCAAAAGTGCCGCCGCCGCAAGAAGCAAATTTTTGAAGAGTTGCAGAAGTCCCTGGTCCGTCTATCAAAAGAGAACCGATTTCTGCGCGAAAGGAATGAAATACTCGAGGCAGACTTGAAAGGCATCCAGGCGCGCTGTGGCGCTGGTTCCGCTCCAAATAAGCTTGCTGGCGCCTTCAACTCCGTTCCAGGCAGTCATTCGTCATCCGCCCCGCTTCCAATAAGCAATGGTGTCGAAGGAATGGTGAGTTTGCACGTTTCATCAGAATTTTTTGTCCTTGCTTTTTTGGTCGCTGGCCTGGCTGTTTTTTTGCTCATTTTGCTCAGCCATGTTGAGAACTACTCCCTAATCCTTTTCGCTACTCCACGTGTGAACTCTATTGGTATCAGAATGCCCTCACAGGGCAACAGCAGTTGATCCTCGCCCAACTGTTGCCTCAACATTCTTTATCGCAACAACAAAAACAACAGAATGTACACAACCAATATCAACGAAAGATTCAGCAGCAGCAGGCACCAATACAAATGCAGCTGATGCCTCCGCAGAATCATTTGCAGACGCAGCTGCAGGTGCAACAACCTATCCAAACGCAGTTGATACCTTTGCAGAATTCTACTACCATGCAGACGCAGCTGGCACAGGTGCAGCAGCCTGTGCAGACGCAGCCGATGCTGATTGTCCCCTGCTCTATGGGCAGTGATAATTTTGCGTACCTCCCCAACAAGCAAATTGGCTGAAAGAAATTCTTTGAGACTGTCATTTGTGGCATTGTGTAAAATTATATCATGGGACATACTGTAAAATTTTATCAAATCAAAACAGGGTCCTTCCCAACATCTATGTCAACAGGTAAGTCTGCCATAATAGTAGTATTATTATCAAACAAATTACTAGCGGTACTGTACAAAAACTGGGTCCCCGCGAGTCTTCAATTCCAAATTCTACCGCACTGAAGCACTGATGCATCTTCAGCTCTCTCCCTTGTCGATCGCTAATAAAAGCATTCAACGTATAGACGAGAGCGTCATTCCGATCAATGCATGCACTGAAGTTGGCGCTGGCACTGCCCTTGCCATCGTTCAATATCGATGTGCTCGGGTTCGGCACCTAGCTTACAAAAGGTTCTTGTGTGACAGATACTGCTCGTCTGCTCGGTATGGCAGTATCCGCAGACCTATTGCTGCTAACTAGATGCCTACCTGGCTCATCCTCGATTGGTGCTGCGCCTTGTGGGCACGTAACGATTTGTCCCACTAGCACTAGGGTCCATTGCATTGTACCCCGTGGACGAGAGCCGAGAGGACGGACCTACCCTTCTGCTGGTATCATTCGCCGAATTTTTTCGCCGCCTGGCTCCTCCAAGCCTTTGCCCGTCGCCGCCTTTGTTCTCCATTGGTGATTTGACACGCTTCGTCTCCTTTGCCTCAAGCGCCCTCTTCTTCGCCTCTTCCGCTGCCGCGCGCGCCTTTATATTTGCCGCTGCCTGCTGTGCTTCACGGACTTGGCGAAGGTCGGCGTCCAGGCCCACGGTGCGTTTGGGGTCGGTAGCTTCGCGGTAGGACAAACGACGTTTGTACTCCGAATACCAGGGATCAAACACGTAGCTATTGAACAAATAGCCGGCCAATAGGAGAAAGACAATTGACCAGGCATTGCTTGCGAGGTAACTCTTGAGATCAGTGACAATGCGGAAGATAAAACCGAAGATGGAACGTGTCGTGTCGATCACGTCCGTTGGGAAGGAGAAAGAGTTCGATGATGCCCCCTCACCTGTTCCATCAAACGCGGGATCTTCGGGAGCGATCGCCGCCGCGTCGGCAATAGCACCGACCTCGTCGGGATTAACAGTGATCTTTGGGTCGAATGACATGGTTGGGCTCGGGGCCGTGTGTGTTGTGTGTTTCTGATGACCGAGGGGCGTCAAGTATGTATTTTTTTTTGCATACTCCTAGTAGTACGCATACGAGCTCGTAGTAACAAAGGATCCATACTCTAGCTAGAGTAGTATTGGTATGCATACTAGTTAGTAGTATGGATACTAGCTACGAGCGTAGTATGCATAATATTATGCATAATAAACTGGGGTATAATATACGAGCTCGTATATTATGATTGATAAATCCGTAGCTACAAGCAAGTAGTACGAGCTCGTTAGTGTGATGAGCAAAGAGCGGTGCCCTCTGTCCGCTCTCGTCCCCGTGATCAATGACTGATAACGTAGCGTGTTGATGATGCATTTTACAAAAGCTATGTACATTTCAATGTATATTGAGGTGTCTAAGGACTTAATTTTGAAATGGTTTTGCAGCTTGATGGTGTGTTCGAGGCGGTGTGAACTGCCAAAAATTCCAAGTCAGCCAACAATTCACAAGCCGAAAAGGAAGAAGGGTTTAAGCTTAGTAGAGCCTTTTCTGGTAGCTGTGCAGGCCATGGACTCCGCCCTCCTTCTGCGCTGCGGGGGAGCGAATCTCGAAGCGGAGCAAGCCCCCGTAAAGCTTTTCCCAGGCGTCGTCAAGGCTGCTCACTCCCGCGTCCTGCATGCCGTGTCTCACGCCCTGGATCAGATAGGGGATGTACCTGCGGAGGCTTCCCTTGTCTTCCACAGCGCCGCTCACTCCCTGCGCCACCTTGACGTGGGTCTTGTTATCGTCCCAGACGTAGCGCTTCTCGCTGCCCTTCTCCATGGCCTCGAGGCTGCCCATGCCGCGGTAGCGTTTCAACCTGACCCCGTCCTGGTAGAAGTACTCCCCGGGAGCCTCCAGTGTGCCGGCTAGCATAGAACCCATCATAACGGTAGAAGCGCCGCAGGAAAGGGCCTTGGTGATATGGCCAGTCGACTTGATCCCTCCATCGGCGAGGATGGGAACGTCATATTTGCGCGCGAACTTCGCAACGTGGTAGACAGCCGAGGCCTGGGCTCGCCCGACGGCGCACACCTCCTGGGTGGTGCATATGGAACCGATGCCCATGCCGACGCGGAGGCCGTCAACGCCAGCTTGGATGAGGTGCAGAGCCTGGGTCGGTGTGACGACGTTTCCACCAATAATGTCAACCTCAGGGTGCGACGCCTTGAGGTGCTGAACGATCTCGAGCTGGAACCTGGAATCACCCTGGGAGGAGTCTACAATGATTACATCAACGCCGGCAGCCACGAGGGCGGCGGCACGGTCGCGGTCCTCAGGACGGGTGCCAATGGAGGCCCCGACGAGGAGCTGCTTGGTCTTCACGTTCTTCGACGCGAGGGGGAAGTCCCTGTTCTTCTGCAGATCAGTCCGGGCGATGAGGGCGATGAGCTCGTCGTTCTCGTTCACGACGGGAAGCTTTCCCTTCTTGCACTCCTTGAGCTGCTTGTTGGCATCCTCGAGGCTGACTCCCTCCTTGGCCACGGCGAGCCTGTCACGGGGAGTCATGATCTCACTCAATTTTTTGCCGAGATCGCCACCGTCGACGAAGGAAGTATCACGGTTGGAAATGATGCCGACAAGCTTCCCTCCCATTTGTCCGTTGTCGGTGATGGGGATGCCGGAGTAGCCCAAGGAGTTCTTGATATCGAGCACATCCTCGACGGTGGAGTTGGGCGAGAGACATACAGGGTCCGTGATGAAGCCATTCTTGTACTTCTTCACCTTGTACACCTCAGCGGCCTGGTCCTCGATGCTGAAGTTGGAATGGATGATACCGATTCCACCCTGGAGGGCCATAGCGATGGCCATATCGGCCTCGGTCACAGTGTCCATGGGAGAGGAAACGAAAGGAGCCTTCAGCTTGATATTCTTGGTAAGCTGGCTGGAAATGTCCACATCGCCGATGCCGAAACCAATGTGCCCCGGCATCACGATGACATCGTCGTAAGTGTAGGCGATGCTGGAAGGGTTGTTGCAAAATATTTCCTTGGCGGTGAACCCGCAGGCGCCCGAGTTGAGGGTCTCCTCGTCAACCTGCCACAGGGGTTCTCCACGGATCATGGTCTGGTCTGAGGCCATGTTTTTTTAGGTAATGTGATTCAGATCGAGAAGTACTAGAGTATGAGGCCTTGGTCATATTCTGATGTGTTGGCTGGAGAGCGAGTTTGAAGACGCCATAGGAACTCGAAGAGCTCATAGCTGCGGTGGCCAGCTGCGATATCGCCGCAGTCGATGCACGGCAGATCACTACAGATTACAGATGCACACAACCCTATTAGGAGCGCGCCAAAAAAGTGACTGGACCACAATTATTAGTTTAGGAGTCCCCAACGTAATTCGGGTTCTTGGCACATACCGAACTTGCTGTTGTACTATGCATATGCATATGCATATGTACTAGAGTAGGAGTATGCATAATAATATGCATAATATACATAGTGTATGCATACTAGGCGAGTATGGATAGCCTCGTACGAGCTCGTACATCAGGGGCGTAGCAATGCTGTAGTAGATTCGGTTGATTCC
>Ga0315315_10005790_pt1 | contig 11413 bp, 8 predicted proteins | sample M140m3416metaG_FD_203699 | JGI IMG/M metagenome (GOLD analysis project Ga0315315, IMG submission 203699) | Ammonia-oxidizing marine archaeal communities from Monterey Bay, California, United States - M1 40m 3416 | ecosystem: Environmental > Aquatic > Marine > Intertidal zone | place: USA... | reverse complement strand
AGAAATACGGTCTTCGTGGTGCTCGCCGCGGAACACAGTTTTCCAAGCGTTAAAGTAGTCATAACACGATTTAACGCTCTATTTCGCCTGAGCAATACATGTGGTCGACTTGGTCAGGTTTCCCTTCGCTAACAGCCGAAGCAATACTAGTAGATATAGTTGCCCGGGCTGATCGCCAGTTTTGTGTGGCGAATGAGGAGAGATGCTTAAACTGCATTCTGGGCCTTTGTACATTTACGACTGGGAAGATTTCGAATGAGATCATACATCGCTGGATTCAGTTTGTTTTTCTTCATCGCGTGTCTGTTACCACAGTCCCTTGCTGATGGCATTTCTTCGGCTCAGTCTTCAGTTGTTGCGAGCCAGGACATACTCGATGCGGAGAAAGCAGGGCTGGTCGATGTCAAATATATTCCAAACGATTCTCGCTCAGCGCAGATCGTCATTGACAATAAATCTGATCAGCCACTGACATTACGTTTGCCAAAAGCGTTTGTCGGAGTTCCTGTTTTAGCGCAATTTGGTCAGGGTGGTATTGGTGGCGGCGGCATGGGAGGTGGCATGGGTGGCGGTGGTGGAGGTCAAGCCGCTGGCGGTGGTGGCATGGGCGGCGGCATGGGTGGCGGCATGGGTGGCGGCATGGGTGGCGGCATGGGCGGCGGCATGGGCGGCGGCATGTTTTCCGTTCCACCAGAAAAAACAAAAGTTGTCAAAGTTGCCACGGTTTGTCTTGAATATGGAAAGCGGGAGCCATCGCCACGAATGACGTATCGCTTGGCTGCCCTTGAGTCATTTTCAGATGACCCAGCACTCGCGGTGTTACTCGATTCATTTGGTCGTGGTGAAATCCCACCCAAAGTTGCGCAAGCAGCTGCTTGGAATATTTCGAGTGGCCTGTCATGGCAAAAACTTGCCGCTGAAGTGATTGACCGCCCGGGAGGTGTTCCTGATCAAAGGTATTTCACCCAGACAGAACTTTTCGCTGCCCGCCAAGTGGTTGCTGTAATCGACAAGCGGGTGAGTGGAATGCAGAAAACCGCTCCCCATCGCTCTTCTGGGGAGCGTTGAATAGCGGAGTGGCTTTCTTTTTGAGCCACAATTCGCACAAAATCTATTAGCTACCCCCACATTTGTGGGAAAGAGTCTGCTCGCTCATGGTAAAAACTGTCGATGGCGGACTCGTGCCCCTCAACAAACAGGCAGTTTTGGGTTACAAGAGTAGGTGAAGTGGGGCGACTCGAAGCAAATATAATTCTTCACAGAATCATCGCTGACAATTTAATGGAGATGTGGCTGATATGGATAAGCAGGAAGAAACTCAGAGAGTACAGTCGACTGAAGTTATTGTAGAGGCTCGAAATCTCTCAAAGACTTATCGTGACTTCTGGGGACGGAGCAAGAAGGTTGCGCTGAAACCGCTCGATCTTGAGATTCGCCAAGGTGAGATTTTTGGCTTACTCGGACCAAATGGTTCGGGGAAGACAACAACGATGAAACTGCTGCTCGGTCTGATTTTTCCAACATCTGGAGAAGCTGTAATTTTTGGTAAAGATGCTACAGATGTTTCAAAGAATGATCGGATTGGATACCTGCCCGAAGAGTCGTATCTTTATAAATTTCTTGACGCGGAAGAAACATTAGATTTCTATGGACGGCTGTTTGACATGCCACCGGAGGAAAGGAAGCATCGAGCAGAGGCGCTAATTGAAATGGTTGGACTCGGGCGTGATAAGAAAAGGCAATTGCGTGAGTACTCGAAGGGCATGACTCGACGTATTGGCGTTGCTCAAGCACTCATCAATGATCCCGAACTCGTTCTTCTCGATGAACCGACAAGTGGGCTGGATCCGATTGGCACTCGTGAAATGAAAGATCTAATTATCGATCTTAAAGAGCGAGGGAAGACAGTCATTATGTGTTCTCATCTTCTGGCTGATGTTGAGGACGTATGCGATCGTATAGCAGTTCTCCATCAAGGAGAACTGAAAGAACTTGGGCGAGTTGATGAACTGCTTCGGGTGACAGACATCACTCAAATCCGCTCAACTGGCCTGCCGGTGGAGGCTCACGATGAAATCCGTGCAGTTATAGAGCGTCACGGTGGGACCGGAATTGAAATCGGTAGCCCAACAACAACTTTGGAGGACTTGTTCCTTGAGGTTGTTCGAGATACTGAGTCGAGGCCTGGCCGGAGAGCACGGCAGGATTGATAGTTGAGCTGGTTGGTGCCACTCGTGATTCGTGAAGACAGAGTATTGTTTCTGGAAATAATAAGCAGAGCGAATCTACGATGGCCATATCTATGATTAAATTTTTAACTGATTTACAAGCGAGCGCTGAAATCGATGGTTCTTGAACAGGAAATACCAACATTTTTTAATTGGTTTGGCCCCGCACTCGCATCCTATATGCTAGTTGCGTTTTTAGTGTCCGTCTTCGCAGCTCTCTTGGCGTGGATCTCAATGTCAGCTGTTTCCGGGCCACTTGCAGCTGGTGATCGCGTTTACAGAGGCGTGCTGGCTGGGATCGCAGATCTTCTTGGCATGTCGCTGCGTCGTATTTGGGCCTTGGCGCGTTTAGCGATCCAAGAATCACTTCGCCGTAACGTGCTCATAGTTCTCGGTCTTTTCGCTGTCATCGTCTTGTTTGCTGGTTGGTTTCTGGATCCACAAAGCGTAAATCCAGGAAAGCTTTATCTAGGCTTTATTCTCTCGGCGACCAATCTTTTAGTTTGCCTTGTGGTCTTAGTGCTTTCCGTTTTTAGTCTGCCTGCCGACGTCAAGGCGAAAGCCATTCAGACGGTGACGACCAAACCGGTTCGCACTGGTGAGATTGTCTTTGGAAGAATACTTGGGTTTTCTATTGTTGGTACGCTACTCCTTCTGATCATGGGAGGCATTGGGTGGGCCTTCGTTGTGCGAAGTGTCAGTCATGGTCACCAGGTGACTGGAGATGACCTTCTGGAAGAACGAATGGAAGATGGCCGTGCAACGGGTTTCGAGGGTCGGACTAGTCTCGATCGTGGGCATAGGCACCGTGTTGAACTTGATGCGAATGGGAATGGGTCCACAGATACTACCCAAGGCCATAGGCATACGATCCAGCGACTGAGCGGGGCTGGAGAAACTGCTCGGTACAAAGTTGGTTCAGTCGAAGGTCTGCTCGAGGCCCGAAGGCCATTACGTGGCACGTTACGTTTTCTTGATCGGGAAGGTCGGCCGAGCGATAAGGGGATAAGCGTTGGGGCAGAATGGTCCTATCGTCAATATATTGAGGGTGGTTCTCTTGCTGCAGCAATCTGGACATTTGAAGGAATTACGTCAGCAGATTTCTCTCAGGGCTTGCCGCTTGAAATGATCGTTAGGGTGTTCCGGACGTATAAGGGGGACATCGAAAAGGGTATTGCTGGGAGTGTCCGTGTTCGGAATCCATCAACTGGATTGCAGAGCGACCCAATTTATTTTACAGCCAAGGAATTCACAATCGATTCACTCCTTGTACCAAGAACTCTGGTTGCAACGTCAGCCGATGGAGGGACGAGAAAAGTTGACTTATTCAATGATATGATCTCTGACGGTAGGGTAGAGGTGGTACTACAGTGCCTCGAGCCAGCACAGTATTACGGCGTTGCACAAGCTGATTTCTATCTTCGCAGTGGCAATGGCTCTTTTGCTTTGAATTATGCAAAGAGTTGTTTAGGTATTTGGTTTGCAATGCTTTTGGTAGCAGCGATTGGAGTCATGTTCAGTACATTTCTTGCAGGCCCTGTTGCCTTGCTGGCCACCTTGTCTGTCGTTTTGATTGGTCAGTTTCGTAGCTTCATCGAAGGCCTTTTCGATGCACAGGTGACTGGCGATAGCTTTGACATGCCTGGTGGCGGCCCTATTGAATCCTTGTATAGAATTGTCACTCAGGCGAGTATCATTGTGGAACTAGACCAAACGCCTTTTGTGACAGCTATGAAAACGGTAGACACGTTCTTATTAGCTCCAATGCGGCTCGCCGCATCCTTGTTCCCCTCTTTGTCAGATTTAGGAACAAGTAATTTTGTAGCTAGCGGTTTTGATATCCCAATGAACCTGATTGGTCAGCACGCGTTTGAAACACTCGGTTATCTTGTGGCATTTTTCATAGCCGGGGCATTCATCCTTAAAGCCCGCGAGGTGGCATCATGAATGAAGGGAACAGTAGTCGTCCTACACAATCGAAACATCAGGAAAGAGGTGCTTGGCTTGGATTACGGCCAGAGACACTTGTAACACTCGTGCTGATAGCGGTTCTACTTGTCCCACTTTCTGTCCTGAGCCAACCCCGTGATTCTTCGTCTCCTGGTGGTTACTTGGCACGGCTTAGGACAGAAGCACAGTTGTCTCAGGCTGACTTAGGAGAAATTGATCCAACGAGCGAAACAATGCGACTAGCGACTCTCGGATTAAAAAACATTGCCGTGACGCTGCTTTGGGATCGAGCAAACTTCTACAAAAAAGTTGAAGATTGGACGAATTTGTCGGCTGTTTTGGAACAGATGACAAAGTTGCAACCAAATTTTTATTCAGTCTGGGATTTCCAGGCTCATAATCTTTCGTACAACATTTCAGTCCAGTTTGATGATTATCACGATCGCTATGCATGGGTTATGAAAGGTATTGAGTTTCTCCGGCAGGGAGTTTTCTTTAACACGCGTGAACCGCGTCTGCTTGGACGAATGGGGTGGTTCATTGGGCAGAAAATCGGTCGTGCGGATGAGAAAGTCCAGTATCGTCGTCTTTTTAAGGCAGACGATGATTTCCATGAAAAAGATCGCCCCGGCAGAACGCTTATTGAACGCGACAATTGGTTAGTTGGTCGTGAAAAGTATCTTGCAGCGCAAAAACTTGTTGACTCAGGTGCACCGCTGAAAACAACGCCACTAATCTTTCATTCTGAGCCAATGATGTCAGCAATCAATTACGCTCGTGCATTGGAATCAGACGGTGTTTTTGATGATAAAGCAAGAGACGGTTGGGATCTGGCGACAGAGGAAATGCGACGGTTTGCTATGAGGCAGATTCCAACGAGCTGGGATGTACCGATTCGCTTGGGGTTACGAGAGGCCGAGTTGGCCCGAGCAGAACGCTTAGCAAAACAACTAGAGGAGCTACTCCCAGGAAAATTCTCTGAAATGAAGTCGAATCGAGAGAGTGCGTTGAGTGAGAACGAAAGGGCAGCATTGCAGGTCCCTCCCTTGGATCGCACAGAGCAACAGCAACAGTTGGTAGCAGACGCGGAAAGGAAAATGAAAGTGTCTTGGCGACTAGTTGCTCAAAATGCTGCTCCAGAGATTCGTGCGAAAGCGAAGCGTCTTGCTGAGGAGTATGTAGAGGCCACTGAAACTGCAGATATTATTGATCGATATAGAGACATCGTGAATTTTGATTTCTGGCGGGCAACCTGTGAGATGAGTGTTACTGATTTAGCCTTACAGGCTCGTGAGGCGACATGGCGGGCAGAGAAAGATTATGAGGAGGCTCGCTTGCAGCCAGCGAAGCAGGCATTTGAGGAAGCATTTAAGGCGTGGCGCAAAGTGCTTGATGACTCGGATGTACTTCGCGAGGACGCAATGACTCAGGAAGACCTCATCGAGATCATTGATACCTACCGCGAGTTGCTTGAGCAACTCGATGAGCCATTCCCACAGCCCTTCATTCTTGATGATGTCTTGAGCAGGACGTAGGGAAGTTCTGGCTTTCATGCTGTGATTCTGGTCTCCCGCAGGAACGTTTTTCGTCCAAGTAGCAGCCGGCTGGAAAATCGGAGTTGTGGGCAACCATGTGCATGCGACGTGTACAAGGCGTTTACGGTAAGAGTCTGACGGTATTTCGTGGCCTCATCATTTGATGAGAAAGTTCTGCTACTCACAAAGTTTTTTCAGTCTTTTGAATTGCTGGTAAGATACGGTCTCGTCTTGATGGCTGAGTCGAATTTGTCTCGATGGTCCTGAATAGTCAGAAGAATCGATAGTAGTTCAATTGATTGCGGTTGAGGAATATCTAGCTCACAGCGCGAGAAACACATGTGCGGTATTGTTGGGATAGTTGCTCATGAAGATGTGAATCAAAATCTTTATGATGCCTTAACGGTGCTTCAGCATCGAGGGCAAGATGCCGCTGGCATCATGACCTGTGCGGCAGATAGAGTGTCGTTGCGAAAATCGAATGGGATGGTTTACGATGTTTTTCGCCAAGACCACATGCGTCGGCTTGTCGGTCCTATGGGTATTGGCCATGTGCGATACCCAACCGCTGGCTGCAACAGTTCAGCTGAGTCTCAGCCGTTTTATGTCAATTCGCCGTATGGGATTGCTCTCGCTCATAATGGCAATCTTACAAATTCTGATGAGTTAGAAGAAGAGCTTTACAAGTCTGACCTGAGGCACATCAATACATCAAGTGACAGCGAAGTAATTCTGAATGTGTTCGCGCATGAATTGCATAAGGTCGGCCAGCAAAAGCTCACACCAGAGGGTGTGTTTGAAGCCGTCCGTAATGTCCATAATCGTTGTCGAGGGGCATATGCAGTGGTCGCAATGATCACGGGTTATGGCATAGTTGGTTTTCGGGATCCCTTCGGAATTAGACCATTAATTTTCGGCTCAAAAAAAAATAAAGACTCTGGTCAGGACTTTATGGTTGCATCAGAGTCGGTGGCTCTGGTTTCTCAGGGCTTTAAGATTGAACGAGATGTGGCTCCTGGAGAAGCAGTCTTTTTCGATACACAAAACAACTGCCATGTGCGTCAATGCTCTGACAAGGCGATACTTTCGCCTTGTATTTTCGAGCATGTGTATCTTGCGAGGCCCGACTCAATCGTTGATGAAGTTTCTGTTTACAAAACGAGGCTTCGTATGGGGACAAAACTAGCAGAAAAAATAAGACGTAATCGTCCTGATCATGATATCGACGTCGTTATGCCTATCCCAGATTCTGGGCGAACATCCGCGATGTCCCTGGCGGAAAGTCTTGGAGTGCCCTATCGGGAAGGTTTTATTAAGAATCGTTACATAGGGCGTACCTTTATCATGCCGGGGCAAGCGGTTCGGAAAAAAAGTGTTAGACAAAAACTCAGTCCGGTATCATTAGAGTTCAAAGACAAAGTGGTCTGCCTCGTCGATGATTCGATCGTTCGAGGAACTACGTGTTCGCAAATCATTGAGATGGCGCGTGACGCAGGTGCGCGCAAAGTGTATTTCTGTTCTGCGGCTCCAGCGGTGCGTTTCCCGAATGTTTATGGAATAGACATGCCGACTTCCGAGGAATTGGTGGCTTTTAATCGTACAGATGAGGAAGTCGCTAAAGTTATTAATGCAGATTGGCTTGTGTATCAGGATCTAGACGACTTAGTAGAGTGTTCACAGGCTGGGAATCGAAAGATCATAACCTTCGAATGTTCAGTTTTTGATGGCAAGTACGTAACAGGTGATATTGATGCGGCCTATATGAAGAGAGTGGCGGCTAGCCGGAACGATTCTTCTCGATTCGGTTCCGATTCAACTACTCGAAGTGAGGCATCTCTTATCAATGTGCATAATGACGTGTGAACCAGCGGTGCGATGTGCCGTTCGAACGCTTTCATACAGTTGATGATTTGTGACAAGCAAAGGTCGATAGGAAGTAGGCCTGTGGCGAATAGCCGCAGAGCCTTTTAGAATCCACAGTAATGTTTTTCGTGTTTATGTAATTAGTTGCTTTTGACCAGTTCACCCATTTTTTAAGTTATGATCGATTCACAAAGACAGGAGGCTGTGCAGTCCGCGCAACTTGTGGTGGTGAAGATCGGTTCGCGTGTTCTGACGACTGAGGAGGGGCTTCTTGACATTGAACGTGTTGGAAATATTGGACAGCAATGCCATGAACTTCTTGCAGGTGGAAAAAAAGTAGTTGTTGTGAGCTCTGGAGCGGTCGGAGCTGGAATGGGCCGCCTTGGGCTGAGCACCCGCCCATGTGTGCTTCCTGAATTGCAGGCGGTTGCTGCAGTTGGCCAAAGCTGTCTAACAGAGGCATATGAGCGATCACTGGGAAGTTTTGGTAGGCATGTGGCTCAGTTGCTTCTTGTTGCGGATGACATGCATGACAGGGGCCGATATTTGAATATCCGAAATACACTTCGGTCTCTTCTTAAATATGGTGCGATTCCCATCATTAATGAGAATGATTCGGTAAGTACAGCTGAACTTCAGACATCTTTCGGTGATAACGATCAGTTAGCCGCATTGGTTGCGACCCTTCTGGGTGCAGATGCTCTAGTGTTACTTTCGGATGTAGAGGGACTGTTTGATCAGGATCCAAAGAATCCAGAGGCACGGCGGATATCGACGGTACGTGAAATAGATGCAACGATTGAGTCGATGGTGCATGATTGTTCCGGAGGTATTTCCAAGGGGGGCATGGCCAGCAAGTTGAAGGCCGCGAAAGCAGTAAATGAAGTAGGGATTCATTGCTTTATTGGCTCTGGCAGACAGGAGTCCATTCTTCAAGAATTTGTGCAGGGGCACGATGTAGGTACTTTTTTTCTTGGCAAGAATGATTTGATGCCTGCGAAGAAACGTTGGTTAGGATGGTCAGCATCAGTATCGGGTAAACTTGTTGTCGATGCGGGTGCACGGCAGGCAGTTTTGGAGCGAGGTAGTAGTCTGTTGCCAGCTGGCGTGTTGGCTGTATCTGGAAATTTTGTCATTGGTGATGTTGTGACACTTGAAGCAACTGACGGCAGCTGTTTTGCACGTGGGCTTGTGAACTATGGTTCAGATGATCTTGAGCGAATACGAGGCCTCAAGACCGACAGGGTTTTAGAGATTCTCGGTGTTTGCGCGTGTGACGAAGTAATACACCGAGATGATTTAGTTGTAATACGCCGTGAAGGAGTGACTTCACAAAGCCAATCACCACTAACCCCAGAATCGTGAAACTAACTTAACGATGGTCGAACAACTACTGATCGTTTTCGTTCTGATTCTGGCAAACGGTTTTTTTTCGGGTGCCGAAATGGCGATTGTCGCGAGTCGAAAAGGACGGTTGCGGCGACTCGCTGAACATGGTGACCAAGCAGCACGGAAAGCACTTGATCTTGCAAGCAGTCCAGACAAATTCCTGCCGACTGTTCAGATCGGCATCACACTAGTCGGGACTCTTGCCGCTGCTTACGGTGGCAGTCAGGTAGTCAGTAATATAGCGAACTGGTTGGCTGCGAACGGGCCGCCAGCAATTCAGCCAGTCGCAGAGTCAGTCGCTCTGACTACATTTGTAGCATTACTCTCTTTCTGCACGTTGCTGTTTGGGGAGCTTGTTCCAAAGCGGTTGGCATTGCGTCGTGCTGAAGATGTCGCCCGCTTCGCAGCTCCAGTTATGCAGGTCTTTGCTTCCGTAACGCGTCCCTTTGTATGGCTTATGGGAGTTTCGACATCAGCTGTTTTGTTTGTGCTAAGGGCTCATAAGCAAGATGAGCCAAGTGTCTCTGTCGATGACATTGAGCATCTTTTGGAGGCGGGTAGAGCAGAGGGTGTTCTCGAAGCGGTTGAGCAGGCGGTTGCAGCAGAAGCACTGCGATTAGGCGAGCGAACGGTGCGGGATATTATGCGACCACGGATTGATCTTGATGCTATTGATATCGATACGCCAGGTGATGAAGTTCTGGGAGCAATTGCAATGGCAGGCTACTCAAGGCTCCCTGTTTACGAAGGATCTCTGGACCAAATTCTTGGTTATGTTTCGATTCGTGATGTCCTTCGACAGAATTGGATGGGGTGGCCAATTGAGTTGAGGAAGATGATGCACAAAGCCCTTTTTGTTCCTGAGACCATGCCGCTTGATCGCCTCCTTGAACTTTTTCAAAAAGAACGAAATCAGTTAGCCATAGTCTTGGACGAATATGGCGGTACAGAGGGGTTAGTGACTTTGGAAGATGTCATGGAAGAACTTGTTGGGGAAATTCGAGATGAACATGATCATGACCGTAACAGTGAATTTGTTCAGAGAGAAGATGGATCATGGCTTGTTGACGGTAGTCTCGCGGTCGATGACCTTTTTGGTCGAATGGCGATGCCTGATCCTGGGGGATCACGGGATTACTCGACTGTTTCTGGCCTCGTTCTCGATGAACTCGAAAAAATCCCCTCAGTCGGCGATGCCTTTCGATGGAATGGATTATTAATCGAGGTTGTCGATATGGATGGCCGGCGGATTGACCGCCTTCTTGTGCAACGAGCATCCTCAGACGGTAACTAGGTATTCCGCAGATTTTAGAAAAATTTTTGTGCATCCTAAGAATAAATTGATCAGCCGAGGCGTTTTTCTGGAAGACGAGTTTTTTGAGGTGGTGTTTCGTTACGTTCAAAAACCGCTCTCCAGATGGGATCACCTGCAAGTCGCGTGCGTCGCTCGAAATGAGTTCGGTATGTGGTTTCCGGTCCGCCTGGAGATTCATCGGACTGTTGGCTAAATAGCGAAGTGTTATCAACAGTTCTAGTAGCTTCATGAAAATATTCTTCAACATCAGTCCAGATGTGAAGCTGTGAACCAGATTGCATGATCCGACCAGCATGTTCGAGAAATTCTGGATTTAAGATTCTGCGTTTCCTATGCCGGGCTTTCCACCACGGGTCCGGAAAATAAACGTGGACTCCCGACAAGGATGCATTGGGGAGGGAATGTCGGACCAGATGCATGGCATCGCCGTGAATAACAACACCATTCGATGTTTCTGATGAGGCTAATCGAGAGGCAGCCATTTTGGCGTAGCCAGCGCTTACCTCAATGCCTAAAAAATTCCGATCTGGACTTGCTGAAGTAACTGAATTTAAAAACATCCCTTTGCCTGTTCCAACTTCCAATTCAACAGGACCCAACCGACAAAAGAGTGTTGCGGGATCAAAAGGGGATTCCAGGTCAGCTAGGATTCGCAAATTCTGCGAAAGATCGAGGTCTTTCGGTGGCTTTTTGGGATGGCGCCGTGGCATGACAATGAGTTGAAAAGAGTCAGAGGAGTCAGGGCGTTGATGTGGTCTGGTTGGCGGCAAGAAAATCAACAGGTAGAGGAACGCCTTTGATCACACCGTCCACAACAATATTCGAATCGACTAGTCCCTGAAACCGACAAACAATCATCGCTTTAGGCCGTACCCGCACCCGCTCCACAGCAATAACGAGCCGTTCGCCTGGCCGAACAGGCTCTCGAAACCGGACATCTTCCAAGCCACCGAAGCCAATCATCTCGGCTTCAAGCAATTGATGTTTCTGAGAGAAGTAGCTAGAGAGTTGTGCAGCTGCCTCACACATAATGACTCCTGGCATCAACGGAACATTCGGAAAATGACCCCGTGCCCAAAATTCATCTGCTGTTGTGTCTTTATATCCAACACAGAGCCCGCGATCCTTGTCCT
>Ga0315315_10005788_pt1 | contig 11417 bp, 8 predicted proteins | sample M140m3416metaG_FD_203699 | JGI IMG/M metagenome (GOLD analysis project Ga0315315, IMG submission 203699) | Ammonia-oxidizing marine archaeal communities from Monterey Bay, California, United States - M1 40m 3416 | ecosystem: Environmental > Aquatic > Marine > Intertidal zone | place: USA... | reverse complement strand
AGGGTCTCGAGGGTCACTCACCCCTAACCCTAATCCTGTTCACAAAATTCAAAAAAACACAGAAACGGCACTCCCCCCAACAAACAACAGCTGACCAACAATATAATCTGCGAATCGGCAACAATATCCATCATGAGGCTGCTACCGTCGGCCCTCCCGTTTGGGCTCCTAGCTTTGTCTGCTCTATTGGCATCCCAAACAGCCTACGCTGACTCGTTGCTCGATGAGGCGGAATGCTCGGCAAAGGATGCGGACAGTTGCATACAGCCACCGCCTACCAATAATGGTACGGCGGGGCTGGATGAGGACGCCGCCACGGCCTCATCGTCTGGCGGGTGTGCGGACTTGCGCGACGACTGCGTTGTCCGCGCCGCGCAGGGGGACTGCGGAAAGTTCGCCAGCTTCATGCTGGACGAGTGCGCCTTGAGCTGCCACGTATGCGACGACTACGAGTGAGTTATGTTTTTTTTTCCCCACTACCGTTACCCAACTTATTTTTGCAAAAGGGAGGACTATATTCCATATATGCTCTCGCCAAGTTTCTTTTGTACTCCAGGCTCTTCCCTCACCGTATCAATGCCTTGCATCTTTTCTCTCTTGAAAGGGAGCCGCCTGTCGTGGACGATAAGCCTTGCTACGACGAGCACGAGCAGTGCTACCTCTGGAAGTACAAGAACCACTGCGACACAAAAACGGAGTTCATGGTCAGGGAGTGTCCGGTATCGTGCGAGGCATGCGCCACCAGCATCCAATCCACCTCTGACTTCGGCGTGGAGCAGGATGAGGTCGCCGATCTCTACATCCTGAATAAGATTTCCGCCGTCATTAGGGAGAGCAAGGCATACATGCGCAAGCTCCGGGCCGACCCTCGTATGGGCCACGTCCGCGAGACTTGCAGGAATAATAATGCATTGTGCAGCATGTGGGCGGCGCAGGGGGAGTGCGAGCGCAATCCTGCGGTGATGATGGGAACGTGCGGTCCCGCGTGCCATTCGTGCGATGCGATTGACTTCGACTCCAGATGCCCTAAGGAGGGGATGGGAGACGAGCCAGTTCTGAAGGAAGCAGGCGACCTTAACCGTCTGTTCGAACGCATAGTGGACCAGGATGAGAATGAGTTCTCCAAACTAGCCCCTGTGGTTATCCAGCGGCCCTACAAAAGTGGGGAAACGCGGGAGCGCACGTGGAACCTAGGCCCTTGGATGCTGTCCTTCGAAAAATTCCTGACGGACGAGGAGGCCGACAGGCTTGTGGAGGTTACCTCCAGTGATAAGGGCTTCGGCCGGTCAGAGGAAGTAACGAAGAAGATCAATCCAGATGGGACTTATGAGCGCAAAACTTCCTCGTACCGCAGCTCCTCCAATACGTGGTGTGGCACGGACTGCGAGGACGATCCCACCGTCCGAGGCATCATCGAGCGCATCTCGAACGTTACCGGGATAGCGACGGTGAACTCGGAACCGCTACAGGTGTTGAAGTACGAGGTTGACGAGAGGTACGGAGAGCATGCCGACTATATCCAGGAGCAGACGCATCGACCATGCGGTGGACGGATCCTAACCCTCTTGATTTATCTTAGTGACGACTTTACGGGAGGGGAGACAAAATTCCGCTTCCTGAGAGAATACACGGTGAGGCCGAAGAAGGGAATGGCGGTGCTCTGGTCCAATGTGAAGAACTCCAACCCGCTAGAGGAGGAGGAGCGGTTTGATCACGAAGCCCTTCCTGTGACGAGCGGCGTCAAATATGCGGCAAATGCATGGATTCATATGCGCAACTTTAGGGACAACGCGGAAAAGCTGTGCGTGTAAACAAAGAGGACAGCTAGCGCCCCCACATGTTAGTATAGGTTTAATTACTATAGAGAGTTGGGCCCTCGTTTACTTCTGGGATGACTCCCTTCCCGAAAGGAATGCCGTAGTGGTCTTGAATTTCCCGTTCAGAAAGTTTTGCTCAAGCTCGATGGAGCCGCAATATCCAGCCCTACGAGCGGCCTGCCCGAGCGACACCAGGTTGGTGTTCCGAGGGAGGAAGTACGCCACGATCCCCCCAGCCGATGCCCTGCCCGCGATCGAGAGCAGCTCCGCCCCGTTCACCACCCTTCGGCCGTCCCCGCCTCCGCCCGCCGCCTGTGGGAGGCGGATGCACCTTTCGATGTCGTAGCCCTTCTTCCCCGCGCTACGGTAGTCCGTGCCCCCCCAGGGGGGGCTGAGGAACACCGCGTCGATGAGGGGCGGCAGCAGGTCGGGGCCGCCCATCCTGTATCCCCCCGCAACCCGTTCGGCGGACCCCCCCACCCCCGGCGCCGGCGGGCCCTTGACGGGCCGCCTCCCATCGGCGGCGTGGTAGCCCTCCATCACGGCCACGGCGTCCCCCTCGACGAACACGATCCGGTCCCCCCCCACGCCGTAGATGGCCGCGTTCGCCGCCGCCATCTCCAGCTTGGACCGGTCCAAGTCGACGCACACCACGAGGGCGACCTCACCAGGGGGGCGGAGGGCGAAGGCGATCCCGTTCCCCCCGCAGCCGCAGAAGGCGTCGAGGACGACGACACCTCCTCCTTCTCCTCCTTCTCCTCTTTCTCCTCCTCCTTCTCCTCCTTCTCCTCCTCTTCCTACTTTTCCTACTTTTTCCCCTCCTCCTACTCCTCCTACTCCTCCTACCCCTCCTTCTTCTCCTCCTACTCCTCCTACCCCTCCTCCTCCTCCCGTGGTGCCCTCCTCCTCCTTCGCCGCCGGCGGATGCAGCCACCGCCCAACCAGAGCTCCGACCCTACGCGCCGTGTGGGCCGCGATCGCCTCAGGCGTCACCGAGTACCAGGACTCCCGGTCTAGGAGGATGCCTTCGTCGTACCTGGAGAACAGCCTCCTGCGCTGGGCCCAGTACTTGTCCGGGACAGCATCTGGGGGGTGGGGGTTCCGGATGCCGTCCCCGCAGTCCCCCCCCGGGAGAGGAACGTAGGTGCCGTCCCCACCGTCGGAGTAGCGCCTCCCGGGTGACCGGCGGGCCGACCTGGTGTGGACGACCCTGATCGAGGGCTGCCGAGGTGGCGGGAATGGGGATGGGGACGGGGGTGAAGGGGGATCCGACGGGGGTCCCTCCGCCGCAGCCGCCGCCACGACCACCGCCGCCGGTTCGCGGTCCCCGGCGGGGGAGGGGGCGCCCTCCGCCTCAGCCGAAGCCGGCGCGGGAGCCGGCTCGGGAGGAGGAGGAGGTCCGGGAGCCGGCGCGTGGGTGTGGTCGTCCTCCAGCAGGACCCTCGTCACGCGCACCGTCAGGTCCCAACGCTGCCCCCCCCGGCCCCGGCCCCGGCCCCGGCCCCGGCCCCGGCCCCCGCCGCCGCGCTGCTGCGGCTGCCCCTGCTTCCCCCGATCCGTCCTGCGCTTCTTGGTGCCCGGGCCCGGGGAGGGATCTGGGGAGGAGGACTGGCCGCCGCCGCCAGTGCCTCCTCCGTCGGGGACCTGGAGGCCGGTCTCCCCGTCCCCTTGCGGGCGCTTCTTGGGTTTTCCCATGCGCGCGGATGGGATGGGATGTGCCGCGGCCGACTGCTCACGGGCCGGCGAGATGACGCGCTGGGTGGTTATCATACAGTAAGTCAACAAATAAATACATAATGAGGTATGCATACAACGGTATCTTGGTATCTTTCACAACAAATAAATACATGTTACATGTTAGTTTTCTATGAAACATACTCTCGTACAAAACACAATACTCTTACGAATCTCGTAAACCATGCTGCGCCCGAGAGCGTCCCATGCCGCGGCGCTCCTCCTGCTGCTGCCGCTGCTGGTGCCGCCCCCTCCTCCCACCGAGGCCCTCGTGCATCCCTGCCGCGACTCCCTCTCCCGCAGGCTGCCGCTCTCCGCCCGCCGCGCCGCGGGCCAGCCGGGGGTGCGGGGCTGGGGCTGGGGCCGGGGCCGGGGCCAGGACCAGGGCCAGGGGTCCGGACTGGCCGCCCTGCCCCCGGCCGCCGACCTCCCCGCCCTCCTCCTGTCTCCCGAGGCGGTCCTCCCCCCCCTGAACGTCGCCACCGAGCCCTGGGTGCGCTCCCTGGTGTGGACGGACTTCCGGGCCGCGGTGGCCCTGTTCGTCGCGGCCCCCCTGGCCCTTCTGGGGTGGGCGGTCGCGGCCTGCCGCCCTGTCTCCCTGGGGGGGAGGGGGGGGGATGACGAGGCGGCGGCGCGGCCAGACGGCGCCGAGGCCGCCCTCCGGTACCTGACCAGCTACTGGCAGGCGTCGTCGCTGCTGCTCATCACGGTGGCCCTGAACGTGCAGGGGTCAGGGCTGGGGGTGGTGACTGGCCTGGCGGCGCAGGCCATGATCGTGGCCAGCCTCTGGTGGTGGTCCGACCTGAACGCCGAGGTCGGGGAGGCCCTCTCCTCCCCTCCATCCTCATCCCCCCCCCCCTCCCAGCCCAGGCCGGCGCTGCTATCCGCCTTCGCGGCCTGGCGGCTGGCCGCAACGGCCGCCGCGGCCGCTGGCGTGGTCGTGCAGGTGCCGTTCCAGCCCTGCGCCTCCCTCCCGTCCCTGGAGGCCGATCCGGCCTGCGCCGCCTGGCTCGAGCCGCCCAGACTCGCCGCGGGCCTGGCCGGCGTCGCGCCCTCCGCGGGGCTGGGCCTGGCGGCTCATGCCGCGGTGGCGCTGTACGGGGCTGTCCTGATGTACTACCTGGCCGTCCTGCTTCCGGGGGTCGGACGGCTGGGGCGGGCCCCCCGGCCGGGACTGATGGACCGGGCCAGCCCGATCGGGGCCTGGCGTTGGCTGGGGTTCATCGAGGGGCAGACGCCGCCCGGGCCCGAAGGCGACGACGACGGCGGCGGCCGGTGACGGGGCCCGTCGCGGTCCTCAAAGGGAGGGTGTGGGGAAGGGGGCTGACACGCGCGGAGATTCCCCATGTACATTGCCATCTAATTTACATATTAATACTTGTATACCTGCACACGGCCGTTGTTGACGCCTGAGGGGCCATCGCTGTCCGGGGCGCCGATCGCAACCCTAAACCCATCCGTGCTCATGCTGACGGAACCGCCGAAGGAGTCCCGAGCGGAAAGGCCGTCGAGGTCGACGCCGGCCTGGACCCAGGAGCTGCCGCGGTAATCGTACACCCGAACATGGCCGCTGTCGCCACTGGAGCCATCGTTGTACGGAGCGCCGACGGCAACTCTCGACCCGTCCGCGCTGAGGCTCACGGACCAGCCGAACGAGTCCCCTGCCGCCTCTCCATCGATGTCGCCGCCGAGCTTCTGCCACCCGCCGCTGGAATACGCGTACACCCTCACATGGCCCCTCGCCGAGGCATTCCCGGGAGCACCGACGGCAATCCTAGATCCGTCCGAGCTCAGGCTCACCGAGCCACCGGAACCGTCACCGGAGGCCTCTCCGTCAATGTCAGGGCCGATCTGTGCCCAGGAGCCGCCAGAGTACGCATACACCCTCACGTGCCCGCTGCTCGGTCCATTCCCATCATTGCGCTTCGCGCCAATGGCCACGCGCGTCCCGTCCGCGCTCAGGCTCACGGCGAAGCCCGACTCATCGCCGGCCTCCTCTCCATCGATGTCGGCCCCAATCTGTGAGAAGGATCCTCCTTTGTTACTGATGTACTCGAACACTCGTACATGGCCAACGCCGACACTCGAGCCGGATGCCCCATAATTATATTGCGCACCGACGGCAAGCCTATTGCCATCGGCGCTCATGCTCACTGAAGAACCGAAACCATCCCCATCTGTCTCTCCATTAATGTCGACGCCGATCTGAGCCCATGCGCCGCCGGTAGACTGATATACCCGCACATGGCCTCGGTTGGTGCCATTGAATCTAGCTCCTATTGCAACCCTCGATCCGTCCGCGTTCATGCTCACAGCATTTCCAGACCGGTCCCCCTGCGCCTCTCCATCGATATCGCCGCCGATCTGTCCCCAGGCACCCCCAGAGTACTCATAGACCCTCACATGGCCGGTATCGGATGACCCGTTGGCAGCGTTGGCTTGATCGGCGCCTATGGCAACTCGTAATCCGTTGCCGCTTATGCTTACACAAACCCCTGACCTATCGCCTCCCAACTCCCCCACCATGTCGTTGCCAAGCTTCAGCCAACTTCCTGAGCTGGGCTTCAGCGAGGGAGATTCGCTAGGTGAGCTGCTTGTACCAGAAGTGTTGGACGGTCCGGGCGACGCGACGGGGCTGGGACGTCTGCTGGGAACAGGGCTGGGACGCCTGCTGGGACGCTTGCTGGGAACAGAGCCTGAAGATTTAGTGGGCGCCAACGACAAACCTGGACTGGGGGGAAAGCTGGGAGATCCAGTGGGTCCTCTCGAGGAGCTGGCGCCCCTTGGTGAGGACGGTTGTTGGCTGGGGACTGAAGATGGAGCAGGGCTGGGATGACTGGTCGCCGGGGATGAGGTGGGGGATTTGCCAGTCGGTAGCAAGGTTGGTCCCGGAGTGCCGGTCTTCGTGAGGGCACAACTCCGCTTGCTGTTTCGGCATCGTGATGTCTCCACTTCGCATTTCTCCGCATTCCACCCTTTTATTGCGCACTGGCTTTCCGCCCCTTTTTCGCTGTTGCATAGCTGGCGGCATGACAAGGGCGAGCAGTTGCAACCCTTGGAACATCGCTTCCTCTTCCGCGCACAGCTACGGTTTTTACAGCGATCGGTGGCCGTCTCACAGAAGTAATCGCAGCTGTTCCGACAGAACTGTCCAGAATCTGTTGACAGCGCCGGCGAGGGCGCCGGAGTTGGCGCTGCCATACTCTCGCTTGCGGCAGCGCATTTGCATTTCTGCCTCCACTTTCTAATCCATGCCTTCATCTTTCGTCCCTTCAAGCCTCCCCTCTTGGCATATGTTCTTCCGCTCTGGCAGAACTGTGTGCATGTGAACGGCTGGCAACAGTTCGAGTCACTGCAGAACTGGAACTTGGCCATGCACGCGCCATCGCACGACCCTCTTCCGTTTTGGCGGAGGCAGTACCGGTCGGTGCAATGGGGACGGAAGCAAAACTGGTCCGTGCACTGGCCGTCTTGGTCGTCGCACTGGCCGCCATCCGTATTTAGTCCCTGACCCTCTTGCTTCAGACGGAGGAAGACATTGTCGCCGAGGATGTCGTTTTCCGCCCTCGCCTCGTTATGGGCCACCGCGATTGCCATCATCAACAGTAGGACAATCAGCGTCCAGGATCCGCTGGGGCCACGTGGCCAGCCCCTCCTTTGTTCCATCCTCGTCCTCTCGCTGCCGGAAGTAGATAGCGCCAGTAATTTGATTTTTGTACAGGAAGCCGTTCATCTCTCTCGAGGCCACCTTGCCTGGGCCATAATTGTGGGTTCTCCAGGAATTCGCGTCGGTCATGAGGTTCAATAATTTTTTACACGCTCATACTCTAGTACATCGTAATAATCATGTACTTCTAGTTAAATATGCATCATACTCCTAAAGTACTAGAGTACTACTAGTAGTAGTAGTACTAGCTAGAAATATGAATACTGCTACTACTACTAGAGTAGGAGTGTACGTAGTGTAGTAATAATGTACTACGCATAGCTAGTATCTCGTATAATACTAGTTTGTATCATCGATCATCAATCACACATGTTTGCAGTGCAGTCATTTCACACCAGAAAAATAGTCATGAGACTAAAATTTCTACTGCTTGTATTCATTCAACGGAAAGAAATTGCTACTGAACGACTCCGTCTTGATTGTGTCATGAAGTCATGAATTGATTACAGCTGTGTTTAGCCAACTTCCGGGTTTTCATACCATGTACGCACGCGAGCAGCACACATGCATACTCTAGTACTATTACTACTAGATTAGTAGTAATGCATACTAGCTAGAGTAGAACTAGCTCCCAGAGTATACTAGCTAGTAGTATGCATAATAATATGCATACTATGCATAACTAGTACTCTAGTCTACTCTAGTACTAGAGTACGAGCTCGGAAAATGATAATATCGTACAGTATGATAAACAAAATTACATGATGTACGAGTCGTACCGTACATTGAGAAAACAGCCACCGGCTAGCTACGGCTACGGCTACGGCTACGGCTACGGCTACGGCTACGGCTACGGCTATGGCCGGATTCGTGTGCCCCATGTGCTCCCGCACGGCATGGTTCATTAATCATGGAAGGAAACAGATCACCCAGTGTCGCAGCACTGATCCTTCTGTCGCTGGTCTCTATTGAGGCACTGGTGCCATTCGGTTGCGGTCGGCTCGTTAGTCTTGCGTCCCCGTGCAGTGGATATGGCTGCATACATGACACTCCCCAGACTCGACGCAACTCCGGGCGTCGGACGTCCATTCCGCTGGTCTTAGCCATGGGCGCGGAAGGAAACACTGACCCTGGTTCAGGTGGACTGCATACTCGCCTACCGGATGATGGGGGGGAGGAGGAGCTGCTTGACGTTGGAGGCGATCCCTTCTTCCTAACCGACGACAAAGATGATGTTCTCGTTGACGATCCTGCGCATTCCATAGGGGATGACCCGTTCCTTTCTGGGGAGGAGGAGAAGGTAGAATGGGATGGAGAAGTGATCGAATCTGCGCACGACGACGACTCCGAAACATATTTCGCGGATGAGGATGCTCCAATGCCCTCTATGAGTTTCATGGCCAGCATGGCGTCGATGCCTGGGACTCTGGACGTGGTAGCGAATACTAGTGATGAGTCGCCCTCCCAACCTTCAATTGCAGGTACTTCTTTCAATCCTGATCTCGGGGCGGGTGGTTTGCACACCCGTCTATCTGATGATTTTGGGGAGGAAGATGTGCTTGAGATGGGTGGTGATCCATTCTTTTTAAGCAATGATGAATGCGAGGACGATGTTCTTGTTGATGATCCTGCTCATTCCATAGGAGATGACCCGTTCGATCCCCAAAAAAATGAGGAGGAAGAATGGGAGTGGGACGGGGAAGTGATCGAAGATGCGCACTTCGACTTCTATTGACGAATGTAGACGAGCATGATTGAAAATTGCTCTTGCATAATTCCTTAATTAATGCCCATTTTTCAAATCACTTGTTGCTAGGGAACGCAATGCCAGTAAGACTGTGAGATAGGTCGTGCATCATCTCTGCTAAAATATTTTCAATCTCCGGCATCACGAACTACTCTATTCCAGCTCAACTCCGTGTAACCGAGCATAGTCGCCGCTTCCCTGTCTTCACTCTTTAAGTCGGCCCATACTTTGTGGCTGTCATCAAAATCTCCTATTTTCCAAGACTTTTTTTTATACCCAAGAGACTTAGCCGCTTTTCTTTGTGCGAGTGATAGATCTTCCCATGCCATGCGGTAAACAGAGTTATTAGTGTTGGAATGGTTATAGCAGTAATCGGTGGCTGTTTGGCAACAAGTTGAGAGAGAAAATTGAGTAAGAGACCAAAAGAAGATATTGACGGTGAAGGAGCATGATCGACGAAATAATCGCACCTTCTGACCCACGGCCATCGCAGCCTGGGACGAACTCATAGGCTTTCCTCTTAAAACACTCGAGGCCTCCGTAGCAATCAGAATCGTTATCACAGTCGCCTTCGCATTCTCCACAGCCGATATCGCTGCAATGACCATCACTAAGGATGTGAATGTTCTGTGTCTCGATGGGTGTGAGTTTCGGCTTCGTGGTTGTTTCAATTGAAGGTGTCTTCTTCAGTATCTGGCTCGGCTTGGCTGTTGGTCGCCTACTCGGCCTTGCCGTTGGTCGCCTACTCGGCCTTGCCGTTGGTCGCCTACTCGGCCTTGCCGTTGGTCGCCTACTCGGTCTTGCCGTTGGTACCTTGCTCGGCGGTGACGCCGCCGAACATTGGTACGATGGACTATCTACCGTGTTCATTGGCATAGCACCCCCCACAACATTGACCCAACCCATTGCACCTTGATCGGAATGCCTAAAAACATGACAATGCAGAAGATCTCTCTGACCAAAGTCTGCCGTTTTGAATCGGATTCTGCAGCGACCCTCAAAATCTGCTCCGGAGATGGTGTCGTATATTTCCCCTTCCTGGTGCATCTCTCCACATCCACCCCGAGATACGACCATGACGTGATATAAATGCATGTGGAAGGGATGGACGTCGGACCGCCAGATGCTCCACTCGTGTACCTCGTCGTATGCAATCGTATGCAGAGGTACATCCTTGTTCCAAGCTCTGCCGTTGACTCCTCTTGAGGACATGGTGACGTCGAACATATTCTGACGGGGTACGACAGCCTCGCGCAGAGACTGCAATGACGGGGGCAGTTGAGGTCTCCACTGCTCCAGAGCAATGTGCTGTGACGAAGCATGGGTGGTGACTACTCTCCCAACCTCTCTGCCATTGTAACGGATTGGGTAGTTCGAGATGTTGGGACATTGGACTACAAAATCTGATCGAGAGGAACCAGTGAGGGGATACGAAGGACGTGGAGGTTGGGGGACAACTGAAGCCCAAATGCCATCTGTCGCGACCTTCATGAACTGACACCCATCAATTGATATATGGCTAATTAAACCATCTAGATCTATGACTGAGACACGGAGGCGGAACCACCGATTGCGCTCGACTGTGACATCGTAGGATGTTTCTCCATTAGCCAAATACTTGTTCTCGTTTCGGAAGATTTGTATAACTCGCTCATAGCTGGCCCAAAGGGGTAGATCGGGATTGATCCTTGGATTATCTTCGATGATGATTAGACCGAAGGCACCACCTCCTACCTGCCGTTCGGAGATGCGATGCATATGGGAATGATACCAATGAGTTCCACCTCCTTGGCCACTATCAATGTCCCACACATAATCCAAACACTCGCCGAAGGAAACGGAACGGGTGACATCGTCGGAATCGCCTGCTCCAACGACGTGCAGGCCGTGAGTGTGTAAATTCGTTGTGACGCCGGGGCTGGCGAGATTGCGCAATGTGACCTTGTACTTATGACCGGGAGTCAGGCGGATGGTCGGTCCGCTAAAAGGATGGCACTTATCACCGGGCAGGGCGTAACCGAAGCCGTTGCTGTCCTGGCAGAAGTCGAGGGTGCCGCAGAAGTCGATGCCAGAACCGCATTTCTTGGTAGACCAGTCTAGGAGACCGGCGGGAAAGTGATTATCAACGTTGGGAATGCCTGACGGAACTATCGTCGTCCCCTTGGCCGTGACTGTGGTGGCTCCAACTCCTGCCACCAAGGCCGTGCCAAGACGTCCCATCTTCCTTCCATTCATGGTTTGTTTGGGAACGGTCCACACTCTGATAATCTTTTAATTGTTTTCTATGCATACTAGAGAGTACAATCAAGACTTAATTGTAAATAAGCATCACCCTACTAAACAGTGATGACATCAATACGTTGGTAACATGATATTGATGATATCTTGGTTGTTGTGTCCCGGCCGAAATAAGTTTCCGTTGGCGGGCGCGTCAGGCTCGCTTATGAATCCT
>Ga0315315_10005786_pt1 | contig 11418 bp, 7 predicted proteins | sample M140m3416metaG_FD_203699 | JGI IMG/M metagenome (GOLD analysis project Ga0315315, IMG submission 203699) | Ammonia-oxidizing marine archaeal communities from Monterey Bay, California, United States - M1 40m 3416 | ecosystem: Environmental > Aquatic > Marine > Intertidal zone | place: USA... | reverse complement strand
TGGACGGGTTTGGTACCGTCGTGAACGCGCTTGGGGAACGATGCAAACCTTACTTGAAGCAGATTGCAGGCACGATCAAGTGGCGCCTAAACAACAAGGCAGCTTCTGTACGGATGCAGGCCGCCGACCTGATTGGACGCATTGCCGTCGTAATGAAGGCATGCGGAGAAGATCAGCTCATGGGTCATCTTGGAGTTGTCTTATATGAGTACTTGGGCGAAGAGTATCCCGAAGTGCTGGGATCTATTCTTGGCGCTCTCCGTGCTATTGTTAATGTCATTGGTATGACAAAAATGACTCCTCCTATTCGAGATCTACTGCCCCGTTTGACACCCATCCTGAGGAATCGGCATGAAAAGGTTCAGGAGAATTGCATCGATCTGGTAAGTGAATGCTGAACTCTGTATTATTGACTGTATTTGTGCCAGATTTTGTCGTGTCAAAGAAGGAAAAGAAGCAATGGTAACTTATCAGCAATATCCTTTCTGTGACCATAAATCCATTCTACATTATGAAAATGCAACAAACATTTGGCAAAATACTCACTTTGTAATTTTTTTCCATCGTCCTTGCACCTTACCTTGCTTTTTGACACCAACAGGTTGGCAGAATCGCAGACAGGGGAGCTGAATTTGTTTCCGCAAAGGAGTGGATGCGCATCTGCTTTGAACTGCTCGAGATGCTCAAAGCTCACAGAAAGGCGATTAGGCGAGCCGCAGTCAGTACCTTTGGTTACATTGCTAAGGCAATCGGTCCACAAGATGTCCTTCATGTCCTTCTCAACAATCTTAAAGTTCAGGATCGGCAAATGAGAGTATGTACGACGGTTGCTATTGCAATCGTTGCCGAATCATGCGGCCCATTCACAGTGCTACCAGCGCTCATGAATGAATATCGCGTTCCCGAACTGAATATCCAGAACGGCGTCCTCAAAACACTAAGCTTCACGTTCGAATATATCGGCGAAATGGGCAAAGACTATATATATGCTATCACCCCTCTACTTGAGGATGCTCTAATGGATCGCGACCCGGTTCACAGACAGACGGCATGTGCTGCCGTGAAGCACCTCTCGCTTGGTGTCGCCGGACTTGGCTGCGAGGATGCGCTTATCCATCTTCTGAACTTTGTGTGGCCAAATATTTTTGAGCAAAGCCCTCATGTCATCCAAGCCGTTTTCGACGCCGTTCAAGGACTCATGGTTGCCCTTGGGCCCAACATTATTCTTCAATACACACTTCAGGGGCTTTATCACCCGGCGCGGAGAGTAAGGGAAGTATTTTGGAAGGTCTTCAATACCTTGTATATCTACGGTGCGGACGCATTGGTAATGGGCTATCCGATGCTTGAGAACGAAGAGGAACAAACTTATGCTAGAACGACGCTGGAACTGTTCATCTAGCATTTTGCTTGGATGCAAAGAGGCGCAGTGCACTTGGCACCTAATCATGTTATCTAGATATGAAACTAGCTAACATTAGTCATCCATAAGGACATAATATGCATACTATAGTACGAGCTCCTATTATGCATAATATTATGCAAAATATTCTGTATATATATATAGTACGAGTAGCTAGTATAGCTCGTGGTACGAGTCGTACACAATATACGAGTACATGACATACATTCATGTTTTATACATGCAATGATACTACCAATATTATGCGTATTATTACTTTTACGAGTAGAGTACGAGCTCGTATGCAAAACATGGACTCGCACGCATGCCACCATTACGTGGTGTATGCTTTACTAAGTACTATGCATACTAATAGCTACTCTAGTGTATGGATACTCTAGAGTATGATGGATGATGCCCTTTATCATTATTTTTTTCATTTCTCATCAATTTGCATTTCTGTGCACTTTTCTGTCACATACCAGACCACAGAACAAGGAAGGTATACGCACTTGCTTTTGCGCAGCAATCCTCTCAACATTGCTCTACCGGCAAGATGGGCCGCCATTTTGATGTCACCTACGAGGAAGTGGACATAGAGATTATTTCGTCTTCTTTGTTAGGTAGTGAAGGCGAGTCAGTGAGGTTGACTATGGTCCGATACGTCCCGACGTTCATTATGGTGGGATCATTTTTTCTGTATTTCGTATTGTACAAGGTAGTCTTTCCGATGACTCGGCCTAAGACCACGGCAGAAATTGAACGAACGCTCCGAATGCGTGATGCGCACAACTTTTCGCTCTTTGTTTATTCCGCAATTTGTTGCATCGGCTGCACAGCGTATTTACTATTGGATGGCCAACTCTTCGACTGGCACCGCCTCCTGTGTACACCTGTAGAGGGCACACTACTGCGTCCACTTTCCGTCACTTTTACGTTGTCAAAGATATGGGAGTGGTGGGATACGGCCTTTATCGTTTGGCTGGGCAGTCGTCCGCCCCAATTTCTTCACCTTTACCATCACGCCACGACCTTTTGGTTGTTTTGCTTCGTCATGAACTTGCCAGGACCAGAAAAATTCGGAATGATGCTCAATGGTGGTGTGCATATGCTGATGTATTCTCACTACTGGCGGCCTTGGCCTAAAGCTCTGATTCCTGCCATTACTATACTCCAGATTGCGCAGCTCGCTTTTGTCACGTACGCATATACAGTGAACCCTAGAGAATGCCCTGATGCACTCTTCAACGCGGGCCCTCAAGAATATGTTCTAGAATTCATTACAGCCTACGGGATGGTGCCCGTCTTCCTGGCGTTTTTTATCAAATTTTTTGTCAAGCGCTTTATTTTGGGAAGCAAACGTAGCCAACGTTCCAACAAGAAGAAAAATATCGGCGCAATCAAAGCAAAGGAGTCTTGACTTTCCGATCTATTGAGAAATGCTAAGCGATATACATTGCAATGAGATGGCTCAAGCCGCAGCCTCTGGGTACATGCATGCAGTTGTATGATAACCTTCACGTTATAGCAATATTTTATTGTTTATCAATAATGGACTAGAGTACGAGCTCGTAGTTTTTGATAAGTATCATCTCAAACCAAACACCCGGATGAACCATTTTCGCACATACGAGCGTAGCTCTGATTATCTTCAGCTGTACACGCATGATGTATTAGTAATATAATACTCCCTAGTGGAGTATAATATATATATATTATGTACGAGGTAGTATAATGTACTAGCTAGCAGTATCCACAGACTACGAGAGTAGTATTATGCATACTACGCTCGTAGAGTACTCTAGTAGTATTTTTATGCATACGTATTATGCATAGTACTCTAGTATTATACACCCCTAAGTATATTACAACGTACTACGTACTAGACTAGATCTACTCTAGAGTACGACTCGTAGTATGCATGAGGCATGCATGAATCACAAACTACTCCATCATTCCAACCACGTTTTGGATTTCGGACTTAGGACATTATTTACTTCAGGATGCTTTGCCGAAGTGGATCGGCTATAAGAGGGCAAAATCGCATCACTAATGGCGGTCAGCGATTAACCTCGAGCATAGCCTCAATTTTAAAGCGCGTTCAAGACGGCAGCCTCCCACTGTTCGAGGCTGAAAATCTGCTTTCGCGACCATCAGACGAAGCGCTCAATTCTTTCGCCAATCTTGATCACAGCCGGACTAAACGGACTGGATTTCCAGAAGCAGTCTTTGCGGAAGGAAAAAGTGCGCTGCAAGTGGCGTCTATTTTGGACGACATGGCATTGCATGTGAATCGGCGTGTCGAGGCCGGTGAAGAAACCAGGGCCGAGCGGGCAATATTAGCGACTCGGGTGGATAGAAAGTTATTCGAAGATATAGCAGCCATTCCCCCCAAGAATGGCACAATAACTTATCATGAGGTAGCACATTTGATTTCGATGAAGGCGTCCGCTCTGCAGAATCGCGTGACTATGGATGAACAAAATGTCGAGGATAAAAAGAGAAACACTGTAGTAGTAGCGTGTGCCGGCACGACTGACCTTTCCGTGGCAGAAGAGGCTGCCCTTACGCTTGAGTCGGCTGGAGTAAAGGTTGAGAGGATTTATGACGTCGGAGTTGCAGGTTTACACAGGATTATAAATGCTCTTCCCCGATTGACAAACCCAGATGTTCGGTGCGTCATCGTTTGCGCCGGCATGGATGGTGCTCTACCAAGCGTCGTTGCAGGTCTTGTGAGCGTACCAGTTGTAGCCGCACCCACGAGTGTAGGCTACGGAGCAAGCTTTGGTGGAGTAAGCGCGATGCTCACGATGCTGAACTCTTGCGCTCCTGGTGTCGGTGTCGTAAACATAGACAACGGATTTGGTGCGGCGGCTCTGGCATACAAGTTCATAACAGCTTGAACGGTAAATAAAGGGTAAGAATTGATCTAATTTAAAATTTTATTTCCCTTCATTTCAACTATTTACGTATAATTTACTATGTAGGCATAGGAGAGATACTAGCTAGTAATACTACTCTAGTATTAATAATAATAATACTAGTAATATATTTTTATTACTAGAGTATGATGAGGTAGATAAATTTTGGAATTTCTACTCTCTAGTATGCATACTAGAGCTAGTATTATATTAATATTACTACTCTACGCTCGTAGAGTATAATGCATAGTACTACTATCTAGTAGCTACGTACTAGGAGTATGTGCATATTATGCATACTCTAGCTAGTAGTCATTCATTCTTCCATCCATCCGTCAGAAGAGCGGTCTGTCCCTGTCACTCGCAATATATCCGGGTGGTGTTATTCTTTTTTCGTACGTACATGTAATTAGTAATGATACGAGAGTAATTATTAGTAGTACATATAGTATGCATAATACGAGCTCGTATGCTGCTTTATGCAGATGCTGTCGTCTGGTACCCCCACCCAACCCCTTATATTGAATGTAGGCTCATACATGTACTAGCTAGAGTATGTGTACTATGCATACTAGCTAGTACAAAGATCTTGTCTTGTATGTATGTATGATGTAGTTCATACTAAAATCAACGATAGCGAAAAGGAAAGCGCGACGACGTGCGACGTGATACAGTAAGAAGCGAGGAGCATAGAAGGAGGAGACGACTTTCTATCATGACGGCCGTTCAAGATTCAGCGGAACCTACCGCCAAGGATAATACGACCGAGGCTGTGCCTGCTTCTATTGTTGCGTCAATGCCAGACGAGAGCGACGACACTAGTACATTTTACCAGTCGTGGTCGCCGACGCACCACGACCTTAGACTGCCGGCTCCGGCAGTTCCACCGCCGGAGAAGTACGTGCCGGTTGAGAAGTTTGTTGCTGCCGCCATGGAACCGATTCACCGGGCTCGGGGTGCAGTCATCACAACGGCGCAGAGATCAAAGGAATTCTTAGCCATAGTGGAAATATTGCACAAGCGTGACGATGCTGCCATGCTACATTATATCCTTCTCGCCCTGCGGACCGGGGGCCACGGCACAGTACTTAGCATGATATCCGCCGATTCCAGTAGGTACGGACCAATGTTCCGCCTCATTTTCAATCTCAATCCATTCGAGCCGCCTGATACTTTGATTAAGGCAACTGTAGAGGAGAATGGGGAGGAGAAAACTCCAAAGCAGCTGGAGGAGGATCCAAAAGTGAAGCCCTTCTATTCCTATCATATCGCAGACGCTCATCTGAACCTAATCGCCGCCCTCGTCAGCGCCAACTCCGTGTTTGTGACGGATGCGATCAAATTCATTTGGAGAATGGGTACCTGGGGCATTTCGGGTGCGCCTGCGGAACGAGTAACGCGTATCCACGCTGGTCTGGCCACGCTAATACGCATATGTCCAAAGGCATTGCAGGAAGTGTTCCCGCAAATGTCTTCCAATTTCCCCTTCAAACTTGTCCCAGCAGCGACTCAGACTTGGTATGTTCACCAATGTCTCGCCGTGTTAAAATATGCTCCGCAAATACATAAGGACGTACTGGAACTTCTGGTGGACAAATGTTTGGAAATTGATGTGGAGATAAAGATTGAGCAGGGAGGTGACGTAACGATCGAGGAGGTGGAAAAGGAGGAAGACAACTTGATACACCCAGCCGAATTTAATATACAGGTTGACAATGGCATGGCTACTAATGACAGTCAGGCACAAGGACGCCTCGCTGTGATCGATGAAGGCGAAAAGACAGTCGACGAGATGGCAAACAAGCTCGATTTGCTCATGCTCATTCTGTTTGAGCATATTACGGCGACCACAGAAGCGCATGCCAATGGCGACGCTGTTCGAAAGATCTTTCGCATGATCATGCCTGTTTTCGACTCGGCCATTTTGACAACTCATCGATCGAAATACGTGCAATTTATAGTCTTCTTGCTCTGTGGCCTCGACCACGAGAGGCAAAATACAATGCCACGAGACGACGAGCACGGTCTCTATCGCCTCTTTGCAGCCAAACTCATCGAAATAATGTTGGATCCCTTTCGTGCGACCACGACGCGCCAATCTGTTGCGTGCTACCTCGCCTCTTTCCTCAGCCGATCGAAGTATGTATGCATCGAGACTGTTTGTGAATCTTTGTCGGCTCTTCTTAGCTGGACCGATGCGTACATGCGAACCTTTCCGACTGAGGCATCGACCACGACTGCCTTTAAGGGCAAAGACATCCGCAACCAGTGTGAAGTGCACTCTCTTTTTTATACTGTCTGCCAAGCTGCGTTTTACATAATGTGTTTTCGAGGTGGCGAAGCCGTAACATATCACCGTCATGCTGCTGAAAAGTATAATGGGCATGACTCAGATCCGGTTCCCCAAGACGATACAGTCACAGAATTTGAAAGTGTTGACATAGACAGGGCTCGATGGATGAAAGTCTGCAGCCATCATCTTAACCCACTTCGCTACTGCCTCGAAAGCGTGCGGGGTGAATTTCTGTATATTTCAGAAGTTCTTTCTCTTTTGGATGCCAAACTATTGGATGATCTAATTGACGAAGACAAAAATTTGGCGACGAGGAGAGCAAGCAAGAAGAGGCGACGGACGAGCTTGATCAGAACGCCTGTCACCATGGCGAAGAAACGAGCCAAGGGCGGAGTGGGCGGTCTTGGTCGGGGCTCAAACCCTCTCGATTCCTTTTTCCCATTTGATCCCTACCTTTTGCGTAGATCTTATAGATTTGTCGAGCCATATTATCGCAATTGGGAGGGGGGACTAGGTGAGCTAGAGCCTATGGAAAGGGAAAATACCGAAGAGGTCGAAAACGAGCAACTACTTGACTATGATGATCAAGATGAAGAAGATTCCAGCGAAAGCAGCAGTTGCAGCGAAAGCGACGACGGCGTTGACGACGGCGATAGCCTTTCGAATGTGGGTTCATATCGTGAAGAGTACCATGGTGTGAGCCTCAAATCGATAGTTACAGAGGGTTTCGCCGCCAGCAAGAGTAAGAGCCAGAGCGACCTAGATCGATTCGATACTTTAAAGAATCCCCTAGAGTCTGGTACAGAACTGGAACTTGAGCGAGAAAGTAGCCTTACCGATAGGGAGCAAGGGCCAGCAAAGTGGAGAAGAAGAGCCGATAGCGTCGTTAGCCACGGAAGTTGGTAGAACAGTAACATGTACATTATTAAGCTCGTATCCATACCTATTGAGAAATTGAGATGATACAAAAGTGAAAAGCGAGTCAAACCACCCGGTGTATGAGCCATCCAATATATACTACGAGCTCGTAGTAGATCATACAGACAGCAGGTACTACTAGCTAGTAGAGACTGTACGTCGCTACTCGCCAGTCTTCGCTCGCCACTCCCACAGGCAAATATTTAATTTACTACGAGCTCGTATTTTGCATAATCTAGCTAGCTCGTAGTAGTATTTATTTGCCCGTGCCACGCGGCCACGTCCTGCGTCATCCGACTGGAGCACTGGCACTGGACGACTTGACTCAACGACGCAACCTCTGCCCTGGACCAATTCAATGCACAGTCGACGCAAAATCTTACTCCACGGAAAAAGCGGTAAGGGGCCAGCTATATTATACATAATACACCCAACGACTTTCAACCTTGAACATAGTCATGCAGAGAGCTCGCCCGCTCATTTCTCTATCGAGAACCTTCTCGGATACCAAAATTAAAAGTAGCATTCCTGCTTTTGTTCGTTCGTCATCGTTTTCCACCACGGATGCGTCCACATCCGAGCCCTCTCTGTCATCGCCGTCAGTTGCCCTACATCAATACGCAATCTGCCCTTTTTGCAACAAGGCGAAGGCGTTGCTCGCTTACGCGGGCCTTTCCTACGACGCAATCGAAGTAAATCCCTTGACCAAGACCGAGCTGAAGCATCTGCAAGACCAGAGTTACCGGAAGGTGCCTATCGCTGTCATAGATGGACAGCAGATCAATGGTTCGGACGCAATCGTTGCAGCACTGCTAGACCACACGGACTTCCAGCCGTTCTTGGAGAATCGTTGGGAAGCGGCCGGAGATAAAGGCATGACAATGGATAAATTTCGCTTGAGCGATTCTGCAACACGATGGTCCAGGTTTGCTCATGACGATCTAGCCGCACTTATGTATCCTAACCTCTGCAATACGTTGGTTCATTCTTACCAGGCATTCAGCTACGTTGATGGGGTTCATGCATTTTCGAAAGGGCAGAAGATCATGATAAAGGGGATTGGTTCCGTCGCCATGTACCTTGCTGCATCAAAGATCAAGTCCAAGAGAGGTATCAGCGACGAGAAAGAAGCTTTGGCCAGGGCCGTAGCGATTTGGGAAGAGGAGGGTCTTGGCAGGGGAGCGAAGCATTTCGGCTCGGGCCTTGGACAACCCGATTTGGGAGACATTACAGTTTATGGAACGCTGCGCTCGGTCGAGGGGCTTCCAGCTCACGATCTTGCCGTGGAAAGCAGTCCCGTCGTGAGAGATTGGTATCAGAGGATGCGCCAGGAAATGGCCGAACATGGGTGAATGGACAAATGCGATGGAATAATGAAAGAATATAGTAAATATCCATGTTACTGCCATCAAATGTCTACTTGCTACATTCATGGGATGGCGTGTATCTTTATAGTTTAGAGGGCTCCGCCTTCGCCGAATGCCTCCACCATTTCGTTCAACACGGGCTGCACTTCCGCCCGACCTTCCTCGCTCAATCGGTCAATATAAACCATGCCGTCCAGGTGATCGTACTCGTGCTGGAAGATGCGTGCCTCCCACCCCTTGAATCTCCTCTTTATCTTTTTCCCCTTTAGATTCTGCGCCTCGACTTTTATCCACTTGGACCGCTCGACGTCTCCACTCATATTGGGGAAAGACAGGCAACCCTCGTTATCAACATCGACCCCGTCGCTATATTCCACCACCCGTGGGTTGACCAAGACAGTTTCATCCATCCACTTTTTTTTGTCGCCATACTCGTTATACACCATGAGGCGCTTGTTAATGCCCACCTGAGGCGCGGCCAGGCCAACACCTTCAGTGGCGTACATCACGAGGAACATCTCCCTGGCCAGCTTTGCAATGCTGCCGTCCTTCAGCTCATCATCCGTTACCTCCGCATTCTCGGCTCGCAGCGATGGGTGTGGATATTCCAGGACGCGGAGTTCCGTCCCTTTGATGATTCCGGGATTGGTCTCCTCAAATACAGAGAAGAGACGCGTCGACACTTCGGAGCATGTGGATGGAAAGGCGGGCGCTGAACGTTCAGTCGCAGACCTGATACCGAACGCAAGAGCCATCCGGGAGTTAGAGGCGACGAGGAGAGCACCAAGCATTGCTACGGTGGCTGACATCACAATGAGTTGCCGGCCGGGCGTTAAGGTGAGAGCACTGTGACATAAATTGTGAGCTGGCTTCGAGCGTGGTTAATGGTACGAGCTCGAATGTACTACGAGTATGCATACTATGCATAGTACTAGAGTACGCATACTCTAGTAGAGTAGTATAATATTGATATTACCTACACGTACGTACGTGCTCGTACATTGTAGCTCGTATGCATTATTTCAGTTTAGGAATTCCTACTCCTACTCTAGTACGAGAGTAGTATGCATAAAACGAGCATACAGACTTATCTCTATGTTCCGGGTGGTTGTTATCACTTTTAGTTCGCAGTTCACCGGTTCACCGGTTCACCGGTTCACCGGTTCACCGGTTCACCGGTTCACCGGTTCACCGGAGCAGAGACAACGAAGCGAGCCTTCATTTTATTTTTCAAGCACAGCAGGGCTAATCAGCTTGATCCTCTACAATACATGAATTCCGATGAGGCTCAAGCACCTAGAATCCGCCCTATCTTCCGTCCCGACCAAGCGCTTCCCGGACCCCAAGATCGAGCTGGAGCAGTACGCAACATCCCCTCATCTGACGGCGGCCGTGATTCTTACAGCGCTGCAAAATGAAGACGTTGGTCCTGGGGTGACTGTCATGGATCTCGGGTGCGGCACCGGAATGCTCACAATCGGCTCTGCACTCGTAGCCACCGATCACATTATGTCTGTGGACTGCGATGAGGATGCTATGGCTGTTGCTAGAGAGAACGTGGGCGAGATGGGATTGGGAAGCGGTCGCAACGTCGACGAAGGTGGTGACGACGACAGCAACTTTAATGAGGACACAGCCCCTCCCATTGATTTTATTTTTGCCAAGGTGCATCACGAATGTACAGGCAATGCGGGCTCATTGAAAGGCTTGGCGAGGGGTGGCCGGGGAAGAGGGCGAGATGATAGACGAAAGGGCTCCCGTGACGGTCGAGGAGAAAGATTTGACCGTTTCAGTGGCAAAGGTGGATCTAGGCAGAGACTACTCGCACCTCACAGCGCGCCTATGGAGAGAAGCATAGGTGACAGGCATGATTCGCCTTGCTCTCAATCTGATGGATTACCATTTCGAAATAACTGTGTAGATACGGTCCTGACGAATCCTCCTTTCGGCACGAAACAAAACGCGGGAATCGATGTAACTTTTCTTCGTGCCGCTTGTCGACTAGCCACCCGAGCAGTGTACTCGTTTCACAAGACATCGACTCGACCATACCTGATTAAAACTATCAAGAATTGGGGCTACGAGGTCGAAGTTTGTGCCGAGATGAAGTTTGACGTTCCTAAGAGCTACAGTTTCCACAAACAAAACAATGTGGATGTAGAGGTTGATCTGATAAGGGTCATTTTGAGCAATGACGCAACCTCGTAGCTAGTTGCGAGTTTTAATTCTATAGAAAACGATCGTAATTGATACTGTACAATATGCATACTAGCTGTAGTAATATTATGGTATATTACACGAACGTATATACGAGCGCGTAATATTGTATTCATAATCTCTGGGTGCTTCTCACTACATACTAGCTAGTATGCATATTACGCGAGCTCGTAGTTCTACTGTATTCCACTAATAGAGTATGTATACGAGCTCGTAGTACACCACGGCTGGTATGCATACGAGAGCGCGTACGTAGTGCTATGTTCGGTAGCTAAACTAATGTCGCCATTGTCCGTACGC
>Ga0315315_10005785_pt1 | contig 11419 bp, 8 predicted proteins | sample M140m3416metaG_FD_203699 | JGI IMG/M metagenome (GOLD analysis project Ga0315315, IMG submission 203699) | Ammonia-oxidizing marine archaeal communities from Monterey Bay, California, United States - M1 40m 3416 | ecosystem: Environmental > Aquatic > Marine > Intertidal zone | place: USA... | reverse complement strand
CAGTTCGAAAATTAAATAGTAAACACTTTTTTAGTGTTTCCAATAATACTACACTATTTATTGTAGAAAAAATATCGTCTCCCAATAGACGATTAAATTTATTTTTATAAATAATATCTATTAAGATTCTCAATAATCTTATTTCCAAAAACAATTTAGGAGAACAATTATGGCAAATAGAAAAGATTTGTTATCTGAAGCTATTGCTGATGCTAAGGCCGTTAAAGAAACTGCCCTTGCAAATGCAAAACTTGCTTTAGAAGAAGCGTTCACCCCAAAACTACAATCAATGATTTCTGCGAAATTAGCTGAAGAAGCTGATGAGGAAGAAATAGAAGAAGGAGAATTAGATTCTTCAGATTTAGGTTCAGGCGATAATGCAGAACCATCTGATGATGCTAACGATTCATCTGATGTTGAAAACGATGAAACATTGAGTGAAGAAGAAGGTGAAGAGCACAACGAAGAAGAAGAAGTTAAAGAAGAAGAAGGTGAAGAACACAACGAAGAAGATGCACCTGCTGATGAAAACTATTCTGAAAACGAAGAAGAAGTATCTGAAGAAGAAGATGCACCTGCTGATGAAAACTATCATGAAGAAGAAGAAACTAACGAAGAAGAAGAAGAAGATGATTTAGATTTAGAATCTGTAATCGCTGAATTAGAAGCTGAGTTAGAAAATGAAGAAGAAGATGATATGGATGAAGAAGAAGATGCACCTGCTGATGAAAACTATTCTGAAAACGAAGAAGAAGCTGTTGCTGAAGAAGATGATATGGATGAAGAAGAAGAAATCGATTTAGACGAAGTTATTAAAACTTTGAAAGAAATGGAAGATGATTCTGAAGAAGTATCTGAAGAAGAAGGCGAAGAGCACAACGAAGAAGAAAAAGTTGAAGAAGAAGAAAGTGAAGAATTAGAAGAAGCATATAGAACTATTGAAAGTTTACATAAAACTATCAACGAAGTTAATTTGTTAAACGCTAAACTACTTTACACTAACAAACTATTCAGAACTTTTGACTTAAACGAAAACCAAAAGGTAAAAGTTTTAGAAAACTTCGATAGAACTTCATCTGTAAGAGAAGTGAAATTAGTATTCTCAACTTTAGCTGAAAACTTAAACGTTGCTAAAAAGAAAAGAACTGTTGTAAAAGAAGGTTATGCTTCAAAACCAACAAAAAGTTCTGCACCGAAGAAAATAATTTCTGAGGGTAACGAAATGGCCGCTAGATGGAAAAAACTAGCTGGTTTAAAATAATTAATAAGATTAATAACGGAGAAAAAAAATGGATTTAAAAAACATTTTAAATGAAGGTTCTTCTCACACTGCAAGACTATCTGAAGCTACAAGAGCTTTAGCTGGTAAGTGGGAAAAGACCGGTCTTTTAGAAGGAATCGATAACGAAGTTGAAAAAGCTGGCGTTGCGACTCTTTTAGAAAACCAAGCAAGACAATTAGTAAAAGAAGCTTCTTCTACTGGTACTTCTGCAAATTCAGAAGAATGGGCTGGAGTAGCTCTACCATTGGTAAGAAGAATTTTTTCTGAAATCGTAGCAAAAGACTTTGTGTCAGTTCAACCAATGAACTTACCATCAGGTCTTGTATTTTACTTAGATTTCAAATACGGAACAGGTCAAACTGGTTTCGCAACAGGTAGTGGAAAAGATTCACAAGCTGATAGTGTATTCGGTGTAACTGATACTTCTTCAGACCCATCAGGTGGTTTGTATGGTGCAGGTAGATTTGGATATTCAATCAACGATGCAACATCTGCACTACAAACATTAAATGCATCAGCTGCGGCTGATAAATTCGTAACATCATCTGTATCTTTAGCAGACGTAAACTACGATACTCAATTTACATCATCTAATGGTGCATCAATCGTTAACGGAACTATCGTTAAAGTAGCAGTACCAAAAGCATCTATCCCAGGATACGATGATAAAGGTATTAGAGGATTTAGATTAGAAGGTTCTGAAATTACAGACCAATATCCACAGTTTACTGTAGAGAGCGGTGATGATATCGTATTTGTTGCTAAAACTTCAGGGTTTGCAACTGCAGGTAATGCTGATGAGTTAGTGGTAAAATATCACAAACAACCAACTGATACTTCAAGAGGTGATTTCGAAGCATCTGGAACTTCACTAAGTGGAAACCCAGAAGTAGATATCGACATTCCAGAATTGAATGTTGAGATGAAATCTCTACCAATCGTTGCTAAGACTAGAAAGTTGAAAGCACAATGGACTCCTGAATTCGCACAAGATTTAAATGCATATCACTCAATTGATGCTGAAGCTGAATTAACTTCAATGTTATCTGAGTATATCTCACAAGAAATTGATTTTGAGATTTTAGATATGTTAATCTCTGGTGCTAAATCAGTAGGATACTGGTCATCACAAGTAGGTAGAGAGTGGAACGGTTCTGCATTCGCTGATTATTCAACAGTTGGTGCTCAAGCTTCTGCATTCAATCAAGGTGCATGGTTCCAGACTTTAGGAACAGTAGTTGCAGGTGTATCTAATAAGATTCACCAAAAAACATTAAGAGGTGGGGCTAATTTCTTAGTTGTATCTCCAGATGTTGCAACAATAATTGAATCTATCCCAGGATACGCTTCTTCAGCGGATAACGGTGATGCTCAATTTGCATTCGGTGTAACTAAAATTGGTTCATTGAACAGTAGATTCCAAGTATATAAGAATCCTTATATGAAAGAGAACGTAATTTTAATGGGATATAGAGGAACTCAATTCCTTGAAACTGGGGCAGTTTACTCTCCATACATTCCACTAATTATGACTCCATTAGTATATGACCCGAAAAACTTCACTCCAAGAAAAGGTGTAATGACACGTTACGCTAAGAAAATGTTAAGAGGTGAGTTCTACGGTAAGATTTATGTAGATGGTTTACACAAAATTCAGTAATTAATTACTAAGTTTTAAACATTAAATTAAGGGGAAAGAAATTTCCCCTTTTTTTATGCCCATTTGATATTTATATTAAAGAAATTATGAAAGGGTATTGAATGGCAGAAAATATTAAAAAAAATCCACCAAAAGGAAATGTACGATTTTCCATATCTTTATCAGAAGAACAAAAGTTAGCAAAATCACAAATATTAAATCACCCATTCAATTTTGTAATAGGTAAAGCTGGTAGTGGTAAGACCTTATTAGCATGTCAAATCGGATTGGATATGTTTTTTAAAAGAAAAGTTAATAAAATTGTTATAACTCGTCCAACGGTTTCAAATGAAGATAACGGATTCTTACCTGGTTCATTAGAAGAAAAAATGGAACCCTGGTTAGTTCCAATTAGAGCCAATATGCGTAAAGTTTATAACAAACCTAACATTTTACAGAAGATGGAAAGTGATGAAAGTATAGAATTAGTTTCTTTATCACACTTTAGAGGAAGAACTTTTGATAACTCCATAGTTATAGTAGATGAGTTTCAAAATTTAACTAAACAACAACTATTAATGGTATTGGGTAGAGTAGGAAAGGGTTCTACTATGATACTATGTGGTGATAAACAGCAATGTGATTTGAAATTTAACAATGATTCGGCAGTACATGAAGTTCCGAAATTAAAAGGTTCTAAATATGTATATGATATTATGTTAAAAGATAATCATAGACATGAATCTTTAGATGAAATTTTAACTTTACTAACTGATTACTAAAAGATTGTATATTTATTAGTAGTTGATAAAAAAAATGGGAGAAATACGTGCCAGATTATACAGGTTCATTTAGCGGTAGTTTTAGTGGGAGTTTTTTAGGAAATGGTAGTAATATAACAAATATTAACTATAATTCTCTTTCTAATAAACCGACAACAGTAACTCCATTTCAAGGAAACTCTATTTTAGCTAATAGTGCTTTCAGAAGTAACTTTAACACAAATGTTAAAGCAAGATTAGATGCAGAATCTGTAATTAGTTCATCTGCACAATTAACTACTGAGTTCGATGCTAGATATGGAAACGAAATAGGTGATAATTTACTTAGTGGTTCTGTAGATTTCTCTAATCTTACTAATAAACCAAGTGGATTAGTAAGTGCTTCATCTCAAGTAACAATTACTGAATCACAAATCAGTAATTTAAAGAATTATTTAACCGCATTACCAAATGTAGGTATTATAAGTGGTTCATCTCAGATAGCATCTGATATAAGTGGTTCGATAACTGCTTTATCCGCATCAATTGGAACTAGATTTGAAGGATTAACAACGGATTATAACCAATTAGATAATATTCCAGCTGGTATTGTAAGTAGTTCTTCCCAAATAACAGTTAGTGAATCACAAATTAGTGATTTAAAGAATTATTTAACAGCATTACCTAATGTTGGTATCATAAGTGGTAGTTCTCAACTTCCAAGTGGAATAATTAGTGGTAGTTCTCAACTTCCAAATGGGATAATCTCATCATCTCAAACATTAGGTTTTAATCAAATATCAAAAGTATTAACAATATCCGATGGTAATTCTGTAAGTTTATCTACTCTTAGTGGTGGTGGTGGCGGTGGTGGTTCATCCATCTGGTCGACAGGTTCTGATTATTATAACGTATCAGCCAAAATACAAATTACAGGTTCATTGGGGATAAGTGGTATTCCAAATGTATCATCATCTATAGCACAAGCACTCGCAGGTAATGTTAGCCTTCCAAGTGGAGTAGTGAGTAGTTCTAATCAAATCACATCTGTAATTACAAATACATACATATCTGCATCAGCAGCTGCTAGTGGATTTGGACAAGGTGGTGGTGGAGATGTATCCTCACTAAATACGTTTACAGGTTCAATTAATACAAAAGTAAACTCACTTACATCAGCAACCTCATCATACGCATCGGCAACAACGTTAACAGCATTAGATGGTGAAGTAACATCTCTTATGGCTGCAACCTCATCATATGCATCGGCAACAACATTAACGGCATTAGATGGTGAAGTAACATCTCTTATGGCTGCAACTTCATCATATCTTACATCAGTTCCAAGTGGAACAATTAGTTCATCTAATCAACTACCAACGGGATTAGTATCTCAATCATCAGGTGTTGTAGATTTAAAAGGTATTAAGATACAATACTCAAATGTGTATTCTACTTTAGGTGATTTACCATCAGCAACAAACTATCATGGAATGTTTGCTCATGTACACTCTGAAGGTAAGGGTTATTTCGCACATGGTGGTAATTGGATAGAATTAACAAATGCTAGTGTTTTTAATTCTTTTACAAGTTCAATAAATACAAAGGTAAATTCGTTAACTTCTGCAACTTCATCATATTTAACTTCATTACCAAGTGGAGTGGTGAGTAGCTCTAATCAAATTACATCTGTATCAACTGCATCATTCGTAGGTGGTAATTTAAGTTCATTTAATGGTAACAGAGTTGTATCTAATACAAACTTACCATCAAACGTATATAATGTTAACTTTGGTACAAGTGGTTCAGTATCAAATTTCATAGAAAAAATATTCTTCCCTAATACTGTACCTGTAATTAGTACAACAGGATTCACAATAGGTGAATTTGTAGCAAGTGGTTCAGCGGTTGGTACAGTTTCTGCAACAGATGCAGAGGGACAATCAATTACATTTAGAACTGCAAGTTCTTATACGGCAGATAAATTTAGAATCGCATCAAATGGAGCTATAACAGTAAATGTAAAATCAACATCTTCAATAAATACTGATAATACACCAGGTAGTGGTTCACATCCTTTCTTAGTAGAGGCGGTAGATACATTCGAAGGTGTTGGTTCAAAAACAATATACATTAGGGTAACACCTAACACAGCTCCTAATTGGAGACAAACATCAGTTGGTGGTTCTATTGTAAACAGATTTACACAATCACTTAACGAAAATTCAGTAGCTGGAAACAATAAGGTAAGAGTTTACTATACGGATTCAGAAAGTGATTCAATAACAATAGGAAGTGGTTCAAATGTACCATCTGAGTTTACAATCACCAATGGTGGAACATATATACAACTAAATCAGGTAACTGCTTCATTAGATTTTGAAACAACTACTAAATATGAGTTTGTATTAACCGCAAGTGATGAACATAATGTAAGTGGTGATGATACTACCTCAAAAACATTCTTACCGTTCCAAATAGCAGTGGTAGATAACACAAGACCATCTGTAAATGACCAAACACTAAGTTCTATAAACGAAAATAGTTCAAATGGTACAACTGTTGGTTCAATAACTGCAACAGACCCAGAAAGTGATACAATCACATTCATTAACTTTTCATTGAAAGAGGCAAAACTAAACGCAGGTGCTAACATAACATCATCTTTAGGTGGAGCTTCACTATACAACCCACATTCAGACCCATTCCAATGTAGTTCGGCTGGTGTTGTAACAAGAAAGAACGGAGTTTACTTAAATTCTGATATTGCAAACAAATATATCTATCAAGTTACAGTTAAAGATTCATTTAACAACACTACAGATTCAGGATTGATTACGATTCCTATTTCAGATGATGCATCTTCGGCAATATCTGATAACTGGTCAACACCATACATTATAGAATCAGCAGTTACAGGTGCTGATGTAAAAATAAGTTCTAATGGTAGAACAGGTACAAGTGCACAATGGTCATCGGCTGCATCTCAAAGATGGAGTGTAACTTCTACAAACAATTTAATAACAGTAACAAATCTAACAGGTTCATCAACAACTTTAGAGTTAGGTGCTAATGTAAGTGGTTCAGGTATAGTATCTGGCCAAACAATATCAGTTGCACTAACCGCATCAGAACATGGATTTGAAACAACTAAACAATTTATAGATACAACAATCTCAGTTGCAACAAACAACCCACCATCAGGTTCATTTACACATAACTCATCAAATTTAAATACAAATGGTGGTCGTTCTGGTAGTTTAGTATCAACATTAGCTTGGACTGATACTGAAAGTGATTCAATAAATCATTCACAATTTACATTTACTGATGCAAGTGGACAACTAAACGCAGTAAAGAGTGGTGATAATTATTTAATTCAACCAAAAAATAATTTAAGTGGTTCTACAGTTTATCATATTACAGGTTCTATTAAAGACCAACATGGGTTTAGTACTGGAACTACAAAACAAAAATTTACAATTGCACAATCAGGCAATGGTTCATTAGGTGGTGATACCACATCATATATTATAGAATCAGGTCAAAGTGGAAACCCGATTAGAGATGCGAGTGGATTTAATGCAGGTAATCAATCACAAGTTACCGTATCATATTCACCTAACTATAATTCTCAAGCGGTTTCATCGTTTAGTTCATCACATCCAGCGATATCAATCAATGGTAGTGGACAATTATCATTAGCAACTCATGTAAGTGGTTCACCTTCATCAAGTGGTGATACCTTTGTATCAGCAATCGGATTTACAGACCAATATGGAAATAGTGGAACAGGTAATGTTACTATAAACGTATTTGCAAATCAAGCACCACAATTATCATTTAGTAATGTGGTTGCTAATTTAACTGCATCTATATCTGCTAATACTAATTTAGTTAACCTAACAATTAGTGATACAGAATCAGATACACCATTTTCAGCATCGATTGGAGATAGTGGGGCAACATTATTAAAATTAGTACCTCAAAATGCTAATTCATCATCATATCAGATTCAAAGTAAAGGAACTATTAGTACTGGGCAAAGTATTCAATACGATATTCAAGTAAAAGATAACTTTGCAAAAACAACTAATGCAAATAATAGAACTGTAACAATCTTAGACCCAATATCATTAGTATATGGGTACGGATGGAACGGTGGTAGTGCCGCATCTGAAGCAGCTACAATATCATCAATGGGTGATGTTGGTGGTGATGGAACTGATATAACAAGTGGTTCTGTAATTGCACATTTCCAAAGTGGTTCAATTGGTTTATCATCATTTACAAACTCAGGAGGACCTGTTGGTACTGTAACATTAGTTACATCATCAACATTAAGTACAATGAGTGATACTGCAGGAAATGGATTATCATCATTAGGTTATTTTAATTTTAGTGGTGGTTCACAAAGATTAATAGTACTATTTGCATCTGCATCTAATCAAGGTGGAAAACCAAAAACAATGTATGATGGAGTACCACCAGATTCAACAGGTACTGCAAAAGAATACTATGTATATGCGAAACAAGCATCTATACCAGGAACAATTGGAACAGGTGTTTACTACTTTGATACTGAAACACCAGTACAAGGATATTCAAGATGGGGTATGATATTTGCTGAAGGAGAAAATACTAACAATACAAAATATTATCTGATGCCAGATACAGCATCAGCACCATAAAAGGAGAAAATTAAATGGCAACTACGGCAGGTGATATATATGTAAGGAGTGGTACGACTGGAGCGTTTACTAAGGTAGATTTCGTACAAGGTGGGTGGATAACTGTACCTTCATCTTCTAACATGACAAGTCTTGATGAATCAAGATTAAAAGATGGCCAAATTGTTTGGGTGGAAAGTGATACTCAGTTATATGTTACGAGAAAATTTGTAGCATATGAAACCGCAGGATATGATGGTACTGATGATTCATCATCTTTCCATACAACTAATTTAGGTATTAGTGGTGGTGGAACAACTGTAACGGCGAATCCTGGTGGAAGTCCTGGCCCATCACTTTCTACGATTACAATAGGTGGAACAAGTTATCAAGTAACAGGAACAACACCAGCTGGAACTGTTAGTAGTTCAGCTCAAATTATGACAACATTAAGTACTAACACCACTAATGCAAATATGATTGTATCGGGTTCATTAACAGTATCGGGTTCATTAATATTTACAGGTGAATTAGATGGTGGTAGTTTTTAAATAAATAATATTTATTATTAAATAAGAGGAATAGGGTTTGGCTCAAAAAATAAGATTAAAAAGAAGTAGTACTCAATCAAGTGTACCATCAACTGGTTCTTTATCATTAGGAGAATTGGCTGTAAACACATATGATGGTAAATTGTTCTTTAAAAAAGATGCAGGTGGAACTGTGTCTTTAGAAACAATAGTAACTACTAATGCCCAAATCACAGGTTCAGTAAATTTGACTGGAGCTATGACATCATCACTATCTCTAATTACAAATACATCCCCATCAGGTGATTTATTTACCGTAAGAGTGGGTGGAGTAGATAAAGTTACCGTAAACTCACAAGGTACGTTGATAATAAAACCATCAACTACATTACCTACAGGAGCAACAGGCTCATTGGCGGTTAGTGGAAGTAACTTTTTCGTATTTTTATAAATTATTAAAAAAGATTTACATACTTATTATAGTAAAAGTGTAAAAGTAGTTATGTATTAATTATTAACAATCATTTAAACCAAAAGAGGAAATAAAATGGCAGAATGGAAAAAAGTAATTGTCTCCGGGTCGGTAGCAGAACTCGCCGCAGTATCCGCATCAACAGGTATTGATGTAGATGGTAGAGTAGCAGCAACCAGCTTTTATGGAGATGGTTCAAACTTAACAAATGTTCCAGCGGGCTCGATAAACATTGAAGCTTTTACGGATGGAACGTCAATTACAGTAGCTGGTTCTGATAAACTTATATTATCAGATGCAGGTACAGAAAAACAAATTACGGTATCTCAGTTACCGTTTACTAACAATTCTGGAGATATTACAGGCGTAACTGCTGGTGATGGTCTTTCAGGTGGTGGTTCATCAGGTGGTGTAACATTAGCAGTACAAGTTGATGATTCATCTGTTGAAATAGATTCAGATACAGTTAGAGTTAAAGCATTAGGTGTTACTAACGCAATGCTTGCAGGTTCAATTGCAGCTTCAAAATTAGCTGGTTCAATTGGAGATTCTAAATTATCAACAATAACAACTGCAAATAAAGTAGGTTTAGCCGCTTTAGATTTAGATGGTGGTACTGATATAGGTGCTGCTTTAGTAGATGCAGATTTGATGATTGTAGATGATGGAGCAGGTGGTACTAACAGAAAAGCTACAATGAGTAGATTAGCAACTTATATGCAAGGTGCTCTTACATTTACAACTAATACTGATACACAGTTATCAAGTGAACAAGTACAAGATATCGTTGGAGCTATGGTTACAACAACTAATAGTGAAAGTGGTATTACAGTAACATATCAAGATAGTACAGGAGATATAGATTTTGCAGTTGGTACTCTTAACCAAGATACAACAGGTAATGCAGCAACAGCTACAGCTTTAGAAACAGCAAGAACAATTGCTGGTGTATCTTTTGATGGTAGTGCAAATATCTCATTAAATAACAATGCAATTACAAACGGAGCAGGATTTATAACATCAGCAGGAAATGCTGCAACTGCTACGGCTTTAGCAACTGGTAGAGATTTAGCTTTAACTGGTGATGTTACGGCAACTTTATCAGGATTTGATGGTTCAGGTAACGTAAGTGCGGCGGCAACGATTGCATCTGCTGCTGTTCATCATGCAATGTTAAATGATGATATCATTTCTGGACAAGGAGCACTAACATCAGGTTTAGCAAGTACAGATGAACTTATGATTAGTGATGCTGGTACTGTTAAAAGAATGGATGTAAGTGTATTACAATCATATTTACAATCAAACTTAACATTTACAACTAATACCGATACTGATGTATCTGTTGCAAATCTTAAAACTAGATTAGCTGGTGGTTTTGGTTCAAATGCAGTACAGATTGGTGATTCAGATGATGTTGTAACAATTGGAAACAAACTTGTTGTAACAGGTGATTTAACTGTAAGTGGAACAACTACTACTGTTGATACGGCAAACTTAAATGTAACAGACCAATTCATTAACTTAAACGATGGTGGTTCTGCTGCCGATGGTGGTTTAGTTGTTGAAGGTGCTGGTGTATCATTTGGTTGGGATAATTCAGCAACTAGATGGGGATTTGATGCCGCTGGTGCCGCTGAAGGACAAACATCAATTACAACAGATGCATTTGCAGTAGCAGCAGTAACATCAGATGTTGCGGCTTACAGAAAAAATGGTAACATCAGAGTTGAATCAGATGAAATTTATATTTACGTTGAGTAATAGGTAAATTGTGTTAAAAAAGTTATTTAAAAAGATTATGGCAGATTTAAAAGAAATTAGACAGAAAAATAAAACAGTTGGCAAGAATAAACAAGAGTTAGAACTAACTTCAAATGAGATAGATTTCCTCTTACAAACTATTGCCTCATCTAAATTTGAAGGAAAGGATGTTCAAATTGTTTATGAGACGGCTGTGAAACTTCAACAACTTTTAAATACCAAATAACTTTAATTATAAACCCCTTACAGAAATGTAGGGGGTTTTTTTATTTAATAAAAAAAAATTACATATTTATTGATA
>Ga0315315_10005784_pt1 | contig 11420 bp, 10 predicted proteins | sample M140m3416metaG_FD_203699 | JGI IMG/M metagenome (GOLD analysis project Ga0315315, IMG submission 203699) | Ammonia-oxidizing marine archaeal communities from Monterey Bay, California, United States - M1 40m 3416 | ecosystem: Environmental > Aquatic > Marine > Intertidal zone | place: USA... | reverse complement strand
CATTGTCACTTCGACTGAGAATTTTGGTGTGACTGGCCAAGCGCCGAGTCATCCAGCATTGCTTGATCATTTGGCGGTTGAGTTCATGGAATCTGGTTGGTCCGTAAAAAGTTTGATCCGCCAGATAGCGACTTCAAGGGTCTATCGCATGAGCACCGCTTATGACGAGCAGCACCATGAATATGACCCAGGGAACGCATTGCTGTGGCGAGCCAATCCCAAGCGACTCGATGCAGAGGCGATTCGCGACGCAATGTTGAGCATCAGCGGCGAAATGGATTTTGATCGTCCTCGTGGATCAGAGGTTGCCAAGGCCGGCTATGTGCGGGTGCGCGACGGTTCACTTGGCGACCCGCGAGTGAATGCACGGGAAGTGGTCGAGCTGGCAAAGAAAAATGTGATGAATGCTTTGCAGAATGAAAACAGATCACGCGGTGGCGGGAATTTACGTTTGAACAACTTTCGCAAGGGAATGGGAAGACCGGGTTTTGGGGCATCCGAACGACAAATGAAATCCAATTCGCAAAACGGTGTCCCACGTGGTCGCTCGAATCTTCCCATGATGCAGCGTAATGGGCGATTGAGCATGGAAGGTGCGACGAGTAGCCAGAAAGCGATGCTTGAGGCCGCAGTACGAGAAGCTACCTCGTTAGTTGGTAGTGGGCTGGATATGGAACATGCCAAGTATCGCAGTGTATATTTGCCAATTGTCCGTGATCAGGCTCCACGTTCGTTGGATGTCTTTGACTTCGCTGACGCTAGTACAGTGACTGGGGTGCGTGAGTCATCGAATACGGCAAACCAGGCACTTTACATGATGAACAATCCATTCGTGATTAGGCAAAGCAAAGGCTTTGCAAGTCGAGTGAAACAGATTGATGGAAACGTAAGTGATCAAATCGAATTAGTGTTCTTGCTTGCTTATGGACGTCCTCCCACATCGGGCGAACGTCGCGCGAGCGAGTCATTTGTGAGATCGTACGGGGGGCAGGCACGTTCCTTGAGTGATTCAACTCTATCTGTTCTGTGCCAGAGTTTATTTGCATCAGCTGAATTTCGTTATGTCGACTGATGATCTTTTTGGGCTCGTATAAAAGTCTTGTCAGGGAAACACTGTTGGAATCATTGCCATGCACTCTCGTCGAAATTTGTTGAAATCTGTTTCTGCTGGATTTGGTTATCTCGCGTTCGCTGATTTAGCGAATCGTGTGAAGGCTGAGGGACAGGCCAATCTGAATCCACTTGCACCAAAATCATCGCATTTCGCACCTCGTGCCAAGCGAGTGATTTTCCTCTGCATGCAAGGTGGCCCCTCGCACGTTGACACCTTTGACTACAAGCCACAGTTAGCAAAAGATCATGGAAAACGGGGCAAGTACGGTGGATCACTTTTGAAGTCGCCTTGGCAATTCAGGCAGCGAGGTGAAAGCGGATTGTGGATTTCGGACGTTTTTCCAGAAGTAGCAAAGCAGGCCGATGATCTTTGCCTGATTCGATCAATGCAATGTGATCAGCCTGTGCATCCCGGTGCGATGACGCAAATGCATACAGGGACCGCACAGTTCATTCGTCCTTCTTTAGGGGCTTGGACGCTCTATGGACTGGGGACCGAAAATGACAGCTTGCCTGGATTCGTATCGCTCAGTCCTCCATCCGGGACATCTCGAAATTATGGCAGTTCGTTTCTGCCTGCGATTTACGGAGGAACAAAAGTAGGGCGTAGTGGCCGCAGTTTGCCGAGGTTCAGCCGAGGCGGGAGTGGCGAGTCAGTTCCTGATATCAAGAATCCGAATCTCTCGGATAAACAACAGCGGAGGCAGTTGGACTACATCCAGTCACTGAATCGGGGCAAACTGCAAAGAGAGAAGTACCATCCGGGTGTTGAGGGGGTAATCGAATCCTATGAGCTTGCATTTCGCATGCAGGACGCGATGCCGGATTTGATGGATACCTCGGGGGAAAGCGAAAAGACGCTTGCTATGTATGGGGTCAATGAAACGGCAACGTCCAATTTTGGCAAGCAGTGCCTGTTGGCGCGACGTTTCATCGAGGCCGGTGTGCGATTCGTTGAGGTCACACATGGAAATTGGGATCAGCATGTCAATTTGACAACAGATCACAAAGCTCGCGCAGAAGCATGTGATCTGCCCATCGCAGGGCTCTTACGCGATTTGAAACAGCGCGACTTATTGAAGGACACTCTGGTGATTTGGGGTGGAGAATTTGGAAGGACACCCGCGGCACAGGGTGGTGATGGTCGTAATCACAATAACAAAGGCTATACGACATGGATGGCTGGTGGGGGTGTCAAAGGTGGCTTTAGCTATGGAGCAACGGATGAGCATGGTTATGAAGCCGTCGAAAATAAATGCCATATACACGATTGGCATGCAACCATTTTGCATCTGTTGGGACTCGATCACGAGCAACTGACGTATCGGTATGCGGGCCGTGACTTTCGTCTTACAGATGTTCATGGCAATATTGCCACTGATATTCTCGCTTGACGGTGCGTTTCTTAAGACGAATGGTCAGCTAGCCCATGATCGTCGTTGTTTCTTTGATCATTAGCGGGTCTGGCTTTTGATTGCCTTGACCAACTCTTTGAATTGGGCACGCGTAGATTCATTCACTTTCGGAATGATTAAGAAAATGGGCTCTCGTGGAATTAGCAGCTGGCCTTTCTGTGTTTTATAGGTCCTCAGTTTGCCGATGGGCCAATGATAAGTGCCCGCAGGAGTATTGATGATGACGGAATCTTCATTCATCGTGATGGAGCATACTGCTCCATCTTCCATTCCATGTCGTTTCAGGTTTTGGCGAATTTCAAGTTTGGCATGGTGCACCAAAGCCAGATAGGCAGCGCTCGCTGTAACCATTGTCCCGATCAGTGCCGTGAAGAACGAAAGCGTACCGGAGTACATGGCGGCGATGAAAATCACAGTACTTATGGTGATGATCAACATCGAACCGAGCATTAAGCGGCTGGAGTTGGATTGGATTAGATACTTCGCTTCACTATGTCGAAGAAGACGTTGCGTTAGTCGGAATTGTATCTCGGATACCACATCCGCATTTTTCTCAGATACTGCGACGGCTGGCTGATAGGGATTGATGGAATCCGGTGTCATAACTATTGGGTTACAGCGAGTAAATGCCTCGCGAGCAAACTGTGTAGATCAAGGTTAGTTTGAAAACGTTGTTTGCTAATCCTGCGAGCGAAGCCGTGTAGCAGTGGACAAAGTTTTTCTATCGGACACGACACTGTAATTAGGTGTTTTTGTTTGTTTCAACATTCGCCTGTGGACGGTTTCTTTGGCTCACCACGCATGAAATGGCCATGGACCTTCGCCAGTCTCACTGGGAGGAACCTCGATAAATCCATCACTATTGCCAAGGGAGACCAAGTCTCCGGACCCTTGTGTGATGACTGGTTCGGCCACCCCATTATCCACTAATTTTACCAAGCGTAGCCACGTCAACGGTATGGATTTTTGTCCCCCATCTTTCAGTTGCACTACAGGCACTTTAGGCAGCCAGTTGTTTTTTCCCCCCATGGCTGCAAGTAGAGGTATGCCGAGTCTTTGACATCCTATCGTAGCGCTGACTGGATTGCCCGGTAATCCCAACAACAGTTTTCCATTCTTCGTTGCGGCGCCCAAGACGGGCTTACCCGGGCGGATCGGTAAGCCATGGAAAACAATATCTCCACCCAAATCCTTGATCACGTCGGGAACGTAGTCGTAGTCGCCCATCGATACCCCGCCGGTCATCAGGATGGCATCTGAGGTTTTTAGGCGATCAGTGAGCATATCATGAAGTTGGTTTTGGTCATCGATACAGTGTTCGACTGAAACGATAGAGATCCAGTTGTGTGCGGTGAGTAGAGTTGCTATTGCTTCGCGATTACTATTCCGCAGTTGCCATGGCATGGGAGCTTCTTGTTGAAAGTTCCCGACCTCATCTCCCGTGGTCAGAATGGTGACTCGAACAGGCCGGAAAACATCAACTGTTGAGCATCCAAAGTTAGCCATGGTGGCTTTGTGAGCGCCATTGATCTCGATACCGGGTTGCAGGACGGTTGAGCCCTTCTGGGCATTTTCGCCGGCGCGACGAATGTGTTGCCCTTTGGATATTTCAGTTGGATCCAGTTTGAGTCGGATCTCCGACCCTAATTCCTCAGTGTCTTCCCGTTTGATAACCGCGTCACAACCTTGCGGCACAATCGCACCAGTGAATATCCTTAAAACGCCATCTGACGGCATTTCTGGAGCGGGGGAACCTGCAGCAGATTCACCGAGGATTGGTAACGTTTTTGTCTGACTCGCCTGCGTCATGCGAATTGCATAGCCATCCATCGCTGATACATCTGCAGCAGGGCTGTCCCGATCAGCGGTCACGCTGCTCGCTAACACTCGACCCTGGTGTGCACTATCAAGTGACTCGGTTGCCACTGGGTTCAGCTTCTCTGAGAGTGCTAGTAAAGCTTCGTTGGGGAATTCAAATTTCATGGCTCGAGCATTCGATCTGGTCGGGATTGCGACAGGATTGCACAATGGCGATGCGAAACTTAAGGAATACTGCCAATCGGTACAAGCGTTACATCACGCACAGATATGATTTGCGTCCTGACAGGATTACTGATTATGGAGGATAGTCACCCCCCGATGGTAAAATGGGTGTATGGTTTAGGTTGCCTAGTCAACTTTTTCATGTTCTCCCGCTATCCACTTTATTTTCCACGATAAAGGCAAACCACGCGTAAGCGTGGGACGCAAAGTCATGGGTCCGTTTCTTGACGGATCGCCAGACCGCCGAACGGTTGAAGTGAAGAAGTGACCTCAAGTCACATTTGTTTGGGAGTGTCCGATGATGTATCGCGTTCGTTTGGTGCTGCGCGCACCGAGTTTCGCATTGATCGGGGGGATCTTGTTCGGGGGAGTTTTGGGGCTGTGCGGAGACCCCCAGAGACAAGCTTTGTTGGCAGATCAGCCAACGGTCTACAAAGTCGAAGAGGATTGGGAATTGGTGGTTAACGAGCCCGATCCCGCGAATAATTCTCCTCAGATCACTTTCTTTACCTCTCCGAGTCACCTATCGGAGGAAACTTACTTTCAGCTGCAATTGAATTATCACGCGGCTGACCATTACTCCAGTGGTGGCTTCCATATTGCATCTGTTGTTGATGACCAAATGGTGGATGAAGCTCGCAGCAAAACTCGCAAAAATCTGGCCACCAAGAATGATGTAATCCGTTGGACCAGCGTCATGGCCGTCATCGACAATCGTGCATTATTTGCCGTTCGTGATGGGCATGGTCGTGAATGGGGGAGCTTTGGTGGTCCTGACTATTTGGTGCGCATGGTGCCCAGTCCGGTCCCGAATTTATCGAATTACCGGTATCAGCAAAGCATGGATGCTGTGGATATCGGGTTTGGGAAAAATCGGGTCTCTCGGATCACGCTTAAAGCGGTCCGGCTGTTTTATACAAACGGTCATGTTGAAGTTGCCGCTGTGGATCAAACCTTCTAGGTCCCGCAGTTTGCGGGTTAAGAACTGGGATTTCCCACATTCATTTGGAGCTTCTGCTATGTCAAATAGTAATTCGAGCAAGGGTTGGTTGCGTTGGTTGGTGTTACGCCCACCGACGCAGAGATTGCATCGTGGGGCAGCAGCAATTCTAGGGCTGTTCTTGTTGGTAATGCTGGCGACATTAACAGCAATTACGATCGACTTTGGTTACATCCATGTTGCCGAAACTCAGTTAAGGCGGTCGGCAGATGCTGCCGCCATGGCAGGTTGTTGGGAAATATTTGCAAATCAGGACAAAGACGAGGATTTGGATTACGCCTTACCCACGCTTGTTGTCAATTCAGCAAATGACATCGCCACTAAGAATCTTGTAGGAGATATCTCACCAATCTTGACACACGAGGATGTGGAAATTGGTAATTACCACCCTGTGAACGGATGGACCTATTCAAGCATCAGTCAGGCAAACGCTGTTCGAGTGACCTTGCGCCGGGGCGATGGTGCAAATTCAGAATTACCTCTTCTATTTGCAACTCTGACAGGTCGTGGAAGTCAGGCGATGCAAACGACCGCTGTTGCAGCAATGATGAATTCAATTGATGGATTCTTCGAACCGCCGAATGTCTTCGAAACAAGAGGAATCTTGCCCATTGCCCTCGATCTTGAGAGTTGGGAAGCAGCAGTTGCCAACAGCACAGTGGACAATTACCAAATGAAAGACGGACAGGTGGTGAGTGGAAGTGATGGTGTGTTCGAGACAAATCTTTACCCCAAGGGAACCGGAGCACCAGGCAATCGCGGAACGGTTGACATCGGAGACTCCAACAACAGCACAAGTGATTTATCAAGACAGATACTGCACGGAATTTCTCGCCAAGACTTCGTTGACTTGGGAAAGCCACTTGTGTTTGACGGAAACGGAGAACTACATCTCAATGGTGATCCAGGGATCAGTGCAGGGATTAAAGATGAATTAGCAACGTTGATTGGAAAGAAACGAATCGTTCCGATTTTTACAGAGGTTTCTGGCCAAGGGAATAACGCGACCTTCACAATCGTGAGATTCGAGGGTGTTCGTATTCTGGATGTAAAGCTGACTGGAAAGAAAAGTCAAAAACGAGTTGTCGTACAACCTGCGAAGGTAATTGGACGAGGAGTCAAAATTGATTGGTCTGGTACGAACACAACAAGCCATTTGCTCACGCCGGTAATGTTGGTTGAGTAGTTGCGATCCTGAGTGTTATGGAAGAGGAGAGTCAAGATGAGAAACTTTTTGGTTAGACGCTGTTTCCTGTGCCGACGCGGGACCTCGGCCGTCGAATTTGCAGTGATTGCACCGTTGATGATTCTGTTCACCTTCGGCCTCGTTGAAGTGGGGCGGTTGATGCTTGTCAAGCAAACCCTGACTCATGCAGCCCGTGAAGGCGCACGCGTAGCTGTGCGACCAAATGCAGACATCACTGATGTAAGGCAACGAATACTTGATGAACTACTGACACTGGAGATCGAAGATCCGGTCATTGAAACCGAGCCTGGTTCGCTCGAATCAGCTGAACCGGGCGCCGCCGTTACTGTTCGTGTACGCGTTGGAATCAATTCAGTCAGCTGGATTCCGGGGTATCTCAATTTCGCAGTCGATGAAATAGTCGCCGAAACGTGCATGCTTCGTGAGTACACGCAGTGATGAAGAGTTGTTGTCAGATTCCGGTCAGGTCTTCGGGACGATTGATGTTTTGGCAATGTGTCTCATCCAATGCGATTTGTGTCGCGTCCTGTTTTTTGATCCAACGCATTAGACTGGAGTCTGTTTTTGCGTGTAGAGAAATTGCGTTGTGGAAGCGAAGAGGATAGATTCCCACCAACGGCTGTGTTTTTCGTTCCGGCCCACTGACAGCATAAGTGAGGTCATTTGTGATTTGCCAGCTAAGGATGAGTTCGCGAAGATCATCCGTGGTGAGATGTGGCATGTCTACGGGCGTCACCAGGCATGCATGATGCTTTTGGTTCCTGCCTCTCGGGTTAGCTGCATAGTGAAGGGCCTGCAGGACACCAAAGATTGGACCTTGATTTGGGATCAGGTCTGGCAATGCGACGAGATGGGTCCTTGAATTCGATCTTCCTGCAAGGCAGACCTCATCGCAGATCGGCTGTAGCCTCTCGACAGCGTGCTCAATGAAGGTCAGGCCATTCTGATGGTGGATCATCGATTTATCGCGTCCCATGCGATTCGAATTTCCGCCGCACAAAACGACGCCCAGAATCGATTGCATGGTGATGCTAACTATCGGAATTTTTGGAAGTGATCGACTCAACCCATGACTTTGATCGCATCATGGATGGAAACCCAAGGGTGGGAGCAGTGAGAATAGAAACATGGGTTAAGTCTTCGGGTTGGCACCCTGCTTCCAACGCCTTGCGGCAGTGGGAATGAGACGCACCTTCCAAACCAGCACCCAGCGAGATGGCTAATTTTACCAATGCTATTTCTCTTGCAGATAACGGGCCCGCATCCTTGGCTGCTTTTCCAAAGGATTCGTATGCCTCCATCAATTCGGGATGCGACTGATGCATCTGTTGATAACGTTTTGGAATCATTGTTCTGCTTTCACTAATGCTTCGACTAATGCCTCGATAGTGTAGGGACTCGCCTCTGCCTTAATCTGGTAGCCAAGTTCGTTGAGCTTTTGTGACGTGATGGGACTGAGGCTGGCAATTTTCATATCATTCATTGAGTTGGAAAACATGCAGTGCAAACTTTCTGCGGTGGCACTGCTTGTGACGGTGATCCAGTCAACTTCTCCATTCAAAACGGCTTCTTTGATGCTTGTATCGCATACAGTCACATCGCTGTGTTGATACGAAATCACTTGCGTTACATTACCACCCAGTGCTTCCAACTGTGTGGCAAGTTCATCATTCCCGCGACTGGCCCGGATTACCATGATGCGTTTTCCATTCACTCGTGAACCAATCAGACTCGCCATCGCCTCAGCATGAAATGAATCTGGCAGTAAATCACACTGGAGGTGAAATTGTTGAAGTGCTGCGGCTGTTTTTTTTCCGATGCAACCAATCTCCAGTCCTGCCAACGATCGCATGTCGCCACCGCGTGTTTCGAGACGGTTGAGGAAAAACTGAACTCCGTTGTGGCTGCAGAAGATCAACAAGTCATATTCGCTCAACTTAGTGATTGCCGAATCGACTGGTTGCCAATCTTGTGGTGCTTCGATCGCAATGGCGGGTTGCTTGAGCACTCGAGCGCCTAAGTCTCGCAGTGGTTTGGCCAGAGCTTCAGCTTGTCCTTCAGGACGCGTGATGAGTACTGTTTTGCCCACAAGGGGACGATCCTGAATCCAGTTCATGGTCTCCGCCAATTGTGTGACTGCACCAAGAATCACGATCACGGGTGGTCTGAAGCGACTGGCAGGGCTCAATTGGGCCGCTACTTGATCCAATCGACAATGAATCGTCTGCTGATCGGGAAGGCTGCAGCGTCTGACTAACGCCGCTGGAGTATCTGCTGCTTTTCCAGCCTGCAGGAGTGCTTGTGTCCAAGCTTCCGCCGTTGTGACACCCATGTAAATCACCAAAGTGCCCGGAAATCTTGCCAAAGCCTCCCAATCGAGAGCAGATTCGGATTTAGAGGGTTCCTCGTGGCCTGTGACCAGAGCGACGGCTGAGGCCAGACCGCGGTGGGTGACAGGAATTCCTGCAAAAGAGCCGGCTGCCAAGGCGGCTGTGATGCCCGGAACGATCTCTAGTGGCAAGCCAGCAGCTTTGACAGCCTCGACTTCTTCGGCTGTGCGAGCGAATATGGCGGGGTCACCGCCTTTGAGCCGAACCACGATTTTCCCGGCTTTCGCATGCCCAAGGATCTCTTGAATGATCTCATTTTGCGTCCAAATACGGGATTTTCCGTGTTTTCCTACACAGATTTGCTCCGCCTGGGGGGCATGCTGCAGCAGGTCCGGGTTGCTAAGTCCGTCATACAGGACCACGTCAGCCAAGGCTAACAACTCAGCTCCTCGGACGGTTAACAGGCCGGGGTCTCCCGGGCCTGCTCCGATTAGGTAAACGGCGCCATTCATAAATAGCATTGTGCGCTTTGCAGATCGACTCTGGACAGATGACTGATAGATTGCCATACTACGCGGCCTGAAAAAACTGACATACCCCCAAACCTGTCTTCGACGCGTGATCCGCGTCCGCCCGAATTATGCCTAATACAGCCAGCGCCAAGAAACGACTTCGCCAGAACGACAAGCGTCGGATCCACAACCGAGCCGGAAAAAGCAACATGCGTACGCAGATTCGCCGCGTGCGAGAGGCTGTGGAGGCAGGGAATAGCGATTTGGCACAAGCTGAGTACATCGTTGCACAGAAGAAAATCGACCGCGCAGCCAGCAAGAACCTGATTCACCGTAACGCTGCTGCTCGTACTAAGAGTCGTTTGGTCGCAATGGTCAAAGGTCTCAGCTAGAACGCTGTGCCCGAGTCATCTAATACGAGAAGCCGCCCGTAACTTTACGAGCGGCTTTTTTCTTTGGACTTTTTGTTGCCGGCCAAGAGTCTGTGGTTGGTCTGCTAACCACAGGCAGATACCCGGCGCCGCAGCGGTGTAGTCATTTACCGCTGGACGTGAGTGCAGCTAAGTACAGAACGCATTTACAAGGCTACCAAGCCAATCCTGCATCCCCGAGGCGACGTTTTGTCTCTTCCATCAGGGCGTCTTCATCGGCCTCGGTGGGCGCGACATAGGTGACACTAAAACGTAGGTAAGCTCCTGCATTGTCCCATGGAACAGTCACGATGCCGAATTCTTCTATCAGGTACCGAGTTGCATCTTCTGCGGCAGCAAACGATTTTCCTGCGTGAGTTCCCGTAGGTGATTTCGCGTATAAAAAATAGGTGCCGCCGGGTACCTCACATTCGAAACCACACTCGTTAAGTGTGTTTACAAGTTTTTCGAGTCTGCGACGATACTTTTTGTTGACCTGGTCTGGAATGGAATCGTTGTCCAAAGCTGCTGCGGCTGCTTTTTGGGTCGCAATGAATTGGCCGCTGTCACTGTTGTCTTTGACATCCGCAAATGCGGAAACGATTTTGGGATGACCACAAACAAAGCCCATTCTCCAACCGATCATGTCATAGCCCTTGCTCATTGAGTGGACTTCGACACCAACATCCATGGCACCCGGCGTTTGCAGGAAGCTAAGTGGTTCACCATCGAATGTCAGCATGATGTGAGCTGCATCCTGGACAACGACAAACTGCTTTTCTTTGGCGAGAGCGACAACCTTTGCATAAAAGTCGGCCGTTGCAGTTTTGCCAGTGGGTGAGTTTGGATAATTGAGGACCAGTATCTTTGTCCTTCGATAGATGTCGTCAGGTACAGCATCCAAGTCCGGCATGAAGTTGTTTTCAGCCAAGAGCGGTAGATTAAAGACTTCACCACCGTAATAACGGGTGTGAGTGGCTGCGACGGGGTAGCCGGGCACCGTGATCAGTGTAATATCGCCCGGGTTGATGAAGCATGCAGGAAGCATGGCGTAGGCAGGCTTGCTTCCGATGCAGTGGTTGATTTGCGTGTCAGGATCAACCTGCACATCGAAGCGGCGCTTCATGAACCGCGCCGCTGCCTGTTTGAATTCGGCAACACCGTTGTCCGCATAGCCACGATTTTCAGGTTGATTGACTTCCTGTGCCATCAAATCCCGAATCGATTGGTCTGCCATCGCATCGTTTTCACCAATGCCAAAGTCCAGCAGTTCACGACCCGGATGGTCAGTCAGTGCTTTCCGCTTTGCACGTTTGATTTTTTCGAACTTATAGATTTCGGTGTCTTTGCCGTAATTTACACCGCCGATTCTGTCGGCAAAAAGAGACTG
>Ga0315315_10005783_pt1 | contig 11421 bp, 8 predicted proteins | sample M140m3416metaG_FD_203699 | JGI IMG/M metagenome (GOLD analysis project Ga0315315, IMG submission 203699) | Ammonia-oxidizing marine archaeal communities from Monterey Bay, California, United States - M1 40m 3416 | ecosystem: Environmental > Aquatic > Marine > Intertidal zone | place: USA... | reverse complement strand
GTAATCTGGTAATTCAATTTCTTTATTATAGAACTGGTCATTAACAGGTAAAAGATTATTAATAGCAGTGCCACCATAACAAATTCTTTTTTTATCGCGTAAGAATTGTTCTACAATATTAATGATTTTTCCAATTTCAGGGGAATTCATTATTTTTTTACCTTCTTTGGATGTAATGGCGTCAACAGCTCGTCTTAATATAGATAATTCTCTTTCTTCAAATGACATTTTATCTTGTTTCATATATATATTAAATATATATAAAATTAATAAGTATATGATTTTCCAGTAACAGGATCTGTTCTTGGGACCTTTTTGTTTAAACCTTCCAAATCTTCATTACGTTTATCAGGTAACTTAGCAAAGTTTCTAACCTTTCTAAGATGTTTTGGTTTTAAAACAATACTAGTTCCTTTTTCCCGGAAAAATTTCACATGTTCTTTCAGATATGTATTATATACATGAAAATTCATTAAAAGTATTTGGCAACCATATTCTCTGGCACGGCGGGATATTAAATTAGTAGCAGGTATTGTATCATTTGGCTTACATAAAGCGATAGTATTTTTATTTTCTTTGATTAATTGTCTCATATCCGCATTTTTAATTTCAGTATCAGTATATATTCTAAGGTTTCCAGGTGTTCCTTCTAAATTTACTAATTCAAAGAAACCAGCGACTGATTTATAATTGCCACAGAAATCTTCAACCATTATGATAACTTTATTTTTTAATTCAGTTAATGGTCTATTATATAGATATTGATCAGGTTGTGTTAATAATTTACCACCTCTTCCATATCTAGGTTCTAATAATTTACCAGCGAATTTTCCTGTAATATTTTGTTCTAAAAGTTTAAATACTTCCACATTTTTTGTTCTGATTCTAAAATTCAAGAATATAGGGTCGTTTTGTGTAGGGGCATTATTAAATCCATATGAATTAATACAATCAAAAACGTCAGGTATAGAAACATAATCATATGAACCTTTGGTAACAATATCTATTTTTTTACATTTAATTTTTGAATTGATAACCGGATTTTTACCAACCGCTACAACTGGAATTCCACTAGGCAACATATATATTTCGAAATCAAGACATCGAATACCTCTTTTTAAAACTATTTTTAAAGGTTCTAAAGATACCCAATCATCTTGCAGTTCACCTGCGGAACAGCAATTATAACTACCAGAAATATAAAAATCAACGAGTGGATATCTATTAATTTCATTAGTACTAAAAGCGTGCTGGATTTGAACACTTTCATTTTTTAAATTATTCAACATGTTTTTAGAATTTGACGTTGCTTTACTAAGCCTTCTATTTACTGTAAATGAAACAATCCAAGCCCCCACAACACATAATATCAACCAAATGACTCCAGATACTATTGCTAAGATTAATGATTTATCGCCTTTAATTTTTGGCATTTGCATAATATATATATAATATAAAAATATTAATAATTAGAAAAAAAAATATAATAATAATTTAATAATGACAGGCGGATTAATGAATTTGACAGCTCAAGGGAATGAGAATATTATATTAAATGGGAATCCAAAAAAAACTTTTTTTAAGGCAACATATAACAAGTTTACTAATTTTGGATTACAAAGATTTCGCATTGATTTTGAAGGTAATCGGGTTTTGAATTTTACAACACCTACAGTATTAGATTTTAAAATACCAAGATATGCCGAATTATTACACGATACATATGTTTGCGTAACAATGCCTCATATTTACAGCCCTATAGTATACGAAGGAGGCAATCAAATAGGGAGGAATTTGATACCATACGAGTTTAGATGGATAGAAGAATTAGGTAGTCATATGATTAGGGAAGTTGAAATTTATAGCGGAGGTGTTACTTTAGCACGATATCCCGGAGAATATATTTCTTGTTTAAAAGAACGTGATTTATCAGATTCAAAAAAAGAGTTATTTAATAAAATGACAGGAAATATCGCTGAATTAAATGATCCAGGAAACGCTAATGGAAATATTAATGTTTATCCAAACTCTATGTATATCGATGAATCAGGTGTAGAACCTTCTATAAGAAGTAGGAAATTATACATCCCGATAGAAGCATTTTTTTGTCAAAATAGCAAAATGGCACTTCCGTTGGTAGCTTTACAATATTCAGAAATATCGATACGTTTAACTTTTAGACCAACATTTGAATTATATACAATCAATAATATCAATGATATTCAAAATGATACTTGTATAAGTTACAGAATTCAACCAAATCCAAATGAAATAAATAATCAATTATGGAGATTTTTACAAGCACCGCAAGATGTAGCAGCATCTAAAGAGTTCTATAATGTAAATCGCAATGATTGGAATAGCGACGTTCATTTAATATCAACATATGTATTTTTAGGACAAGACGAAAGAAGAGTATTTGCTCAAAAACCACACAATATGTTAATAAAACAAGTTCATACATTTGATTTTTTAGGACAATCAGGAACCAAATTATTAAAGGTAGAAAGTAGAGATCTTGTATCAAATATGATGTTTAGATTTAGAAGAAGTGATGCGAAATTTAGAAATGAATGGTCGAATTATACAAATTGGGCTTACAACAATGTTGTTCCTCAGCAAATATCAGACAATTTACCTTTATTAGAAGGAAATGAAATACCCAATCCAAATAATTTTCATATAACCGGAACTATTGGAGATTATGCCCACAATCAGAAATTAATATTACAGGATTTTGCCATTGTTATGGGTGGAGTATATAGAGAGAATTTAATGGATTCTGGTATATACAATTATGTTGAAAAATATACACGGACAGTTGGTAATGCTAAGGATGGATTATATTGTTATAATTATTGTTTAAACAGTGAAAAAAAATATATCCAACCCTCAGGCGCAATGAATGTTAATAAATTTGGGTCAATCGATCTTGAATTTAATACAGTAGAACCACCTATTAATCCTGAAGGGGCCATTGTTGATTTTATATGCGATACTAGTGCTAATCCAATAGGTTTCAGGAAAAACACGGCAAGTTTAAACCAATATACATATGATTTGAGAGTATTTGAAGAAAGATTCAATGTTGTTATTATTAAATCTGGAAGAATCGGATTAATGATGGCTCGATAATTTTTTATATAATATTTAGTCTAACTATATATTATATGTCATCATTAGCGACAGGTAAACAAACCAAAGGAAATCGCGATGCTAAATACGGTTCTCAAGCAGGTCCGATCAACGTAAGAAAAGGAGACGAGAAGAGAGGAGATTATACATCTGGATCTAAAAGAAAATATATAGGCTTAGATCCAAAATCTGGAACAAAAATGAATGAAGGCAATTTAAAATTATTACGATTAGCAGCCAATAAAAATAATTTACATTATGTTACTGAGGGAGGCTGGCATAAATCAAGAGACCACCCTGTAAAATGGATTAATGCTATTGAAAACGTTTTTGAAACAGAAGTAATAACATCTAATGGCAAACAATATAAATTTACCGGTCAAACCACAATTTTGATTCCAAGTCATGTACGATGGTTATACGAACACCCGCCTGCAAATCAGGGTAAACCAATGTCATTTGTTCCTGGAAGAATGATAAAAATTAAAAGAGCACCGAATCAACCACCTCTTAAAACAATGACCGAAGGTAAAAAGAAAAAAGCCGCGATAACAGCTAAAAAACAAGCTGATTCTAAAAAAGCACCATCGCCTTATAATGCAGAACAAAAAAAAGCAGCTATCAAAAGATATCTCGCCAAAAGAAAAAAAAGATATGCAAAATCTGGAACAGTTGGAACTGGATTAAAATCATTATCAATATCAACACCTAAAAAACAGGCTATCACACCAAAAGTCCACACACCTCCAGCACAAGCATTTATACAACAGCAACAAATGAAAGAAGAACGAGAACAATCTCGAATAAGCGACCGAAATAGTGCATGGAATTACCAAAATAGTGTGGTATTAAAAAAATTTAAACAAAAGTTTAAGGATATACAAGCAATTAAAAAAGAAAGTAGTAAAGATTCTATATTCAAACACATACATAAAATTATTAGTAGAATAGATCAACATATTCACTTTACTACTATTGAATTGGATAAATCATATACTTATAGTCAATCTAATTTTAGTGGTCAATGGAATAAAAGAGGATATGCTAATACCAAAACTATTGTTGGTAAAGATGGTAATAAGAAAGTAGCCAGAGCAACACAAGAAGATAAAGATAAACAAAAAGCACAAATAGATAGTATTACACAAAAATTAGGGACATTAGAAAAAATGAAAAACAGATTGAGTATATTAAGAGATGATGTTAGACCAAAATTTAATAGTAAAAAAATAGATGTTAAGACCGAAAAAGGTTACACGGCAGAATTAAAAAAAAATTATAAAGATTTAAATATAGATTATGTATTCAAACATTCAGGTATAGAATCGGGATTAGATTATGATGATGACGATACACAACAATTCTCAGCGATGATGAAAGATATATTTAGTGCAGTAGCAAAACCGTGTAGAGCAAATGATATAAATTTTGATGAAGATTATTATGATGATTTAAAAGAAATCTTTAATTTTGAAATACGAGATCTTGATGGAATAGATGTTATTTATGGATTTCAGCCAAGTGAACAGGAAACTATTGAAAAAGTAGCAAATTCTAGAGGATTAGTTAAATTAAGAAAAGATAATTCAGCATTAAAAGCTTTCTTTGATAACTATCCGGAAATAATTAATAATTATATAGTAAATGTCATAGCGCATCAAATAAAACAACATAATAGATTATTAGGTATGCAAAACGCAAAACCACCCGCATTACCAAAACCGTGGAGCAAGCATACGTCAAAATCACAACAAAAAGATTATTTATATAACGCTGTGACAAAGGAAAGATTGTGGATTGTTGACCCAAGGAATCCGTGTGTAGTATTTAGATGGGGAGGGGCAAATGGGCGAGAAAAAATATTAGTTAATGTTTGCGGTAATTCTAGTAGTGGTGGAAGAATAATTGCTGTAAAAGATTTTAATAATGGAAAACCATTTTCAATGACTTACCAAAAAAATCCAAATTTATGGATTAGTTTAATAGTAGAAGGATATGGTATTGACCAATCTTGTCCATGGCTCGATGTTTTTTATGTGAATAGTGAAAAGAAAAGTAGCAACAATAAACAACAATTATATATACATAAACCTTGGCTTCATTGGCTTACATATCATATAGCAAATAATCAAGGAGCCAAAAAACATTTACAACTTTTGAAAGCTAACAAATTTGGTCAAATTATTAGTTTTGAACAAGGGAATATTTTTATATTTGATGAATACGCGCAACCAAGTGAGTTGATACATCATGTTCAAACAGGATTATTAATAGACGAAACAACGTCTTATTTAAAAGAAATCAATAAAGGAGTTTTTGATACTAACAACTTTGTATCAGAACCTGGACCATTATATTATTATTTAAAATATGAAAACGAGGGAAATAAACAATTCGAAAAGAAAATGATGAATGAAATGGAGAACGCGTCATCTCTTTCTTTAAATAGTAGTAGTTATTCAAATGTGGACGATTACATGTTTCAAAATTTTCATGTCGTCAAAACACATCCTCAAAATTGGGATGTAATACAAACAAAATATGAACAGGCAGGAAAAGAATATTTAAGGAAGGATATCAAAAGATTGAAAAAACAAATAAATAGCGGAGTATGGGGAAGACCAAAAATTATTCAAAAAAGAATGTATCAAGGTAAAGAAATAACAGAATATCCATCCTATCATTTTGACTCTAGAGAAACCGACCATTATGAAGGAATAGGGAAATTATTATCAAAGATGGAAGAATTATATTCTACAATGGGTTCAGGGTCAGATTCATCATCACTTAAGTCTTTATCAGATGATTCTATTGAGAATTTAGATTTTAGCGGAGGAAGAAGAAAACACCAGACGCGTAGAAAGAAAAGAAGGAAAAAAAAGACAAAAAGAAAAAGAGGAGGAAAACGAAAGACAAAAAGAAAAAGAAAGAAAAATAAAACACGAAAACGATAAATTATTATAATATTTAGTAAAAAATCTAACTATATATTATAATGGCGAGAAAGAGTAGAAGACGAAGAACAAGAAAAAGACGTAGACGCGGAGGAGAAAGTTGGATGCAAGCAGCTAAAAGACGCGCGGCAACAATGAAAGCTAAAGCAAAGAGTATGGGTTCAGCAGCTCTTGCAAGAGCAAAGGCGGCAAAACACCAAGCATATTTGAAAGGAATGGAAATGAAAGCAAGATCTGGTCCAGCAATGGCGGCAATGAGAGCGAGAGCCGGTCAAATGGCTCAACAAGGATTGGCTAGAGCAAAGAGTATGAAATCATCCGCTTACAATCAAGGAATGGCACTGAAAGCACGCGCACAAGCAAACCCACTGTACAAAAAATTTAGCAGAAAAGGGGGTAAACACCGTAGACGCAGAAAATCGCGTAAACGACGCAAAAGTAAAAAAAGAAGAAAACGCAGACGCTAATTGTCTTTTATAAAAGACCATTGTAAAGGCAATCTGCAGATAGGACAACTTTTTTTATTTTCAATCCAGTTTAATATACAGTCGGAATGAAAAGCGTGTCCACAAGGTAAATGAGCGGGATTTTTTAAATTATTTAAACATATGGGACAATCTTCTTCTTTGATAGATTTATTAGGTATTGTAAAAACGATTGGAACAACTTTATTGGAATTTCTCCAAAACATAAATATAATATAATTAATATATTTATTTTTAAAATACATTAACTTAAGCTTTAAAATCCCAAATAGCATCATAATTAACAGGACCTATTTTTGGATTAGGGTTTTGTGGTTTATAATCAGTTTTGTAAGCAGTTTTAGATCCACCTAATCTATTATCAGTAAGGCCAAATAGACCGGTTGTTTGTTTTTTACCAAACATTTTGGAATTATCGTGGTTAACAGTAGCGTAATTATTAGATAAATGATTTATATCTCTACCCTGTTCATCTACTTCTACTAAAGTTTGACTACATTTTTTAGCACAATGCGCCTGACTATATCTACAACCATCTCTTTTAAGATCATATTCATTATTAGGACCACTCTGATCATAATTAACATAATCTTTTTCATTTCTATCTTTGCATCTATATGGACATTTCCTATAAAATTTATCTTGTCCATCGACAACCATTCTTATAATGTCTTTTTCACAATTTGAATCAATTTTTGCTGTTTGAACACAATTTTTTGGGCAAAAACCGCCTTTATTACTATTATTATTATCTTTATTGTTTGCTGGTAATATTAATTTACCGGCACTTTGTTCTTGTTGATTTAATGTTTTGTTTTTCTCGTTTTCTCTTTGTGTTATTTCTTTATACAATGGTTTGTCAAAAATGTCATTTTTTTTCGTATCTTCAAAATTCACATCATCATCAGCATCTTCCTCGAATATCGAGTCGTCTTCTTCAAATGTAATAGATTTAATTACAGCTATCGATTTTTCCATCATTTTTTCTAGTTTCTCTGGTTTGACAGGTTCTTCAAAATCATTTAAATCATTTAATATATCTTTTGTTACATTTTCATCTTTTAATTTTTTGTTGTAATATTCTTTGCCATTTTTACCATCGACTTTTAAATTTTTATCGTGAATAACGTGTTTATATTTTTCAACAATATTATCGTAAGAAAGACCTTTCGAAATATCATTATGCATTTGATACCAAGCTGGCGAAACGGCGTGTTCAAAACCTCTCCAGGTATCATCCATTAAGTAGTTTATTTCATCAAAATATTCTTTTTGTATGTCATCTTGACTATATTCATTGGTATCTAACTCTTTCATATTGCGCAAATAATCCTTTATTTTCTTAGCATTTTTTTCCTGTAATTGTTTGGATATTGCATTTACTTCATTAAACGGTTCTCTAATAACAAACTGTTCAATATTATAAACATTCATATTACTAAATGATTCATCTTTTCCATTTATTAATGGAATAAATTTGATATAATCTATTTTTCTTCTACCTCTATCGGTAGTTTTTGTTTCATTATTAAATGTTGAATAATTGGTACCTACTACTTTAAATTGGTCCGAAGTAACCCCTTCGTTTTTTAAGTCATGAATAAGTGAATCATTCACAAATATTTTTACATCTTGTCCCTTTGATCCTTTTCTAAAAGAATATTTAAGAGTATAAGGACCTTGTTCTAACATCCTTTTGTATTTTTTACCGGAAGAACCTTTATATATAGATCCATCGGCTGAATAGCCGTCTCTATAAATACCAAGCGTGGCACCTTTATTATAAGAATCGGTTGATAATCCCCAATTTCCCTGGACAGTATTATGAAGAACTTGTCCAGAAGGTATTGCCATTTCAATATCATAGTCAGAGTATTTTGGTAAAGTAATTTGAGCAAATTTATTATCATTAATTAGTTTTTCTTTATTGCTAATGAAACCTTCTGGCCATTTACCGGTATTTTTATAAATAATTAAAGTATAAACTAAATTATATCCTACCCAACAAAACATGAATAAAAAAACGAAAATTTCAATTTTTTTCCACATTGTTTTGAGTTGGGAACCTACTAGATTTATAATTTCCATCATTCTTGTATATATATATAAATTAATAAAAATATATATTTGTAATTTTTATTAATCATCGTCATGCCAAAAGTTTTCTGTTACTTTTACACCTTTTGAATTATTTACTTCTGGTATTAAATGTGGTAATGTAGAATCGCATTTTAAACCTTCTCTTAAATTAAATTTGATCATCATATCATTTATTAAATGAGCAAAAACCCATAGAAAAATGCAGGCGATAAACAAAGTAATGAATGTTTTTTTCCACTTAAATAAAGGTTTGAAAATGTTATCATATATAGCTTGAAATAAACCAAACATTGTATATATTTATTTTATATTTTTATTTAGCTCCTAAATTAGATTATTGAATATAAATAAAAATATTTACTTTTAATATAGTTATGCCAGATGGACGATCCGTTAAAAAAATGAAAAAGATATTAAAAAAAAATGAAAATATGATAAGTCAAGATCCGATTGATAGAGAGAAAAAGAATGGCGGAAAACCAAATAAATCTTTCGGAGGTGAACGAATGGCAAATAGTATAAAAGAAGGTTTTATAGGGATTAAAGATTATAAACCAAAGACAGTTTTGGATAGCGTATCTTCTATATTTAACCAAATAAAAGAAAAAACAATTGGTGAAGAGAGTGCACCGAGTTTTTTAAAACATAATATGATGAAGATGATTTTAGGAAGATGGGCAGATGTTTACAAGCGAGAAAAAGAAAATTTAAAAGAAGGATTTGTGCCTCATCATACAGACGCGACTGGTTGGGCAGAGAAAGAAAAAGCTGATGCTGTAAAAATCAATTGCAACTTAGCCAATAATTCATTGAAATATGAACTTAAATATCCAGAAAGACCAGGTGGAGAAAGATATACAACGACGTGTGGTGAAAAGAAGAGTTACAAAAATGATGTGACCTCAGGAAGAAGAGTTTATCCAGATGGATCATATAGAGATAATCCAAATACCTGGGAGAAAGAAGAAGCTGATATGCAGGAGAAGATTGAAAAAGAGCGAAGAGACGCGGCATCGAGAAGAAGGAATAAGGAAAATATGGGGCGTGCTGGAGTCGCAGCGCAAGGAGGTGCAATGGGAATGAAGGCAGCATTGGCTGCTTGGGATATAGTTTGGATGTTGGTAAGAATTGGATTAACATTTTTCATGGGTGCTTATTGGATGCAACTTCTACGAGCGTATAAAGAAGGAAGAATGTTTCCGGGAATGAATCCAACCTTAACACCATATACAAAAGTTGGGTCAAAAGAAGGCGAACCAATGCTATCACAGAAAAATTTTGGATGGCCTTTTAATTCAAAAGATCCCCCACCAATAAGAAAGGATGAAGGTCCATCACTTAAAAATGTAGTGCTAGACCAGTTTAGAGATCATTGGATCTTGTGGAAAATGTTGGGAGATTGGTTAATAGGATTGCTTTCTGGTTTAATGCCGCGCTCATTTAAAGATACAACATCGTATAAAGAAAATGAAAAATCTTTCGTGTTTAATATTATAGAACTTTTTATTCTTTGGGTTGTGTTACCTATTGTTACGCTTTTTGGATTGTTGTTTGCTATATTACCTTTCAAGTCGGGCTTGATGTTTACTTTCTTGAAATCAACTTGGAACCATATTTTTAACGACCCAATTAAAGTTCTATACTTATGGTTTCTGGTTTTACCAGCTTTGTTGTGGAATGCACACGCAATGCCAATGTATGCATTTTACTTTTTTGCTATAAGACCTTTCCAAATGGCTGAAACTTCGGGAGTGAAGGAATGGTTTAAACATTATATTGGGAAATATTATATATTCATATTTTTATATGCTTTGTGGCAATTTATGGGAATAGTTTTATTTCATTTCGGACCTGGTTTATTTGGAGGACTCAACACTATTATTGCTGGTGTCATAGCTATATTTGTTCTTTTTATGGCGCAAACGGAAGCTATACCTTGGCAAATAGGAACAGTAGACGATCAAGGAAAACCAACACCATTTAGAATACCAGGAGCTGAAAGATTGAACATGTTGTTATATACAGCAGTACCTAAAGCGGATAAGATAAAAATGAATGAATACGCAAGTCCATTGGCAGCGGTTCAGGCACTCTTTTCGATACCATAAATATAATTAAATAATAATTATTAATTAAAGATTTAAGTAGTAATTATTTAAATGGGGAAAAAAAATCGTAAAAAGAGTTCAAATCATTTACCATTTGTGAGTGTATGTACTCCAACATATAATAGAAGAGTATTTATACCACAATTAATAAAAAATTTTTTATTACAAGATTATCCGAAAGATAAGATGGAATGGATAGTAATTGATGATGGTGATGATAGTGTAGAAGATTTATTTAAAGGAGTAGAATGTGTGAAATATTATAGATATGAAGAAAAATTGAAATTAGGGAAGAAAAGAAATTTGATGCATGAAAAATCGAAGGGGGATATATTAGTATATATGGACGACGATGATTATTATCCCGCAAATAGAATAAGTCATTCGGTGAAAAAATTACAATCAAGACCAAATGCTTTATGTGCTGGAAGTTCAATTGTATATATTTATTTTAATGATTTGAAAAAGATATACCAGTTTGGTCCTTATGGGCCAAAACACGCGACAGCCGGAACATTTGCTTTTAGGAAAGAATTATTAGAACAAACTTCATATGAAGATGATGCTGAAATGGCAGAAGAAAAACATTTTTTAAAAAATTATACAATACCATTTGTTCAATTAGATCCTACAAAAACA
>Ga0315315_10005782_pt1 | contig 11421 bp, 9 predicted proteins | sample M140m3416metaG_FD_203699 | JGI IMG/M metagenome (GOLD analysis project Ga0315315, IMG submission 203699) | Ammonia-oxidizing marine archaeal communities from Monterey Bay, California, United States - M1 40m 3416 | ecosystem: Environmental > Aquatic > Marine > Intertidal zone | place: USA... | reverse complement strand
GGTGATACGCCTCTTATGTTGTCTATATGTTGTTCAAAAAAATGCTTTAATGTATTGTCGGTAGCGCCGTCGGTTGATGTAAACATAGAAAACAACAATGGCAATAAAGCATTCCACCTTTTGTGCAGTGATGGCGGAGACTATACTGGGTTGACAACTGTGAAGGTAGATAAATTCGACACTGAAAAATTGCAGAGTATAATTGAACGAACGACTGATATAAATAAACAGGATTCTAATGGAAGAACGGGATTTATGACTGCAATATACTTTGGCATGCTTAATGTAATGAAAATTATTAGTAAAATGCCCGATTTCGATATCAATATATGTAATAGATATGGTTGTAATGCTCTTACGTATACGCTTCAGAACGAAGGTCTTGGTAGGTACATGGAGATTGTTGATCTTCTAATAGACGGGGGTATTGATATAACGGTTTGTGATATCAGTGGAAGAAATATAGTACACGGCGCGGTAGAAACCTTCAGTCGGACAATACTGAAAAAGTTATTGAAGCTGGACGTTGACGTAAATAAGGTAGATAATGACGGAAAAACGCCGTTAATGCTTGCGACAGAGACATCAATGTATCCTGAAATAATTTTATATCTCCTGGATCATCCGGATATTCGTGTAAACGATAAAGATCCGGAAGGATCGACCATTTTGATTAATGTTTGTAAAACGCAAATCTCTTATGATCGGGATGGAACTGCGTTCAAAATCATAGAAAAGCTGGTTAACAAGGGTGCAATTGTTACCATAAGGGACAAAGACAATTTATGTGCGATGGATTATGTGAAAAAGCATGATTTTACAGAGGTAGAGAATATCATAGAACTTTTGAGATGGAAGGCAAGGGAACCGATTTTATTGGTACAAGAAAAATCGCCCCTTGCGTCGAAAGCGCCGAATGATGTCTTCAGCTGTATAGCGGAATATGTTTAAAGATGTGTCCTTCTCTATAACAAATGAATAATAACTATTTTACAGTTACGTGGTCTCCGCATCCGCCTGAAGTTATGCGTGAAATTCGGCGAAAATGCGATCTGCAGATGGAAATGCATGCGGGCCTATGTGATATGATTTCGGAAAATGCCAAGTTGCGCTGGGTAAAGACGGATACCCGGCGTCATGATCTGCATTCTCATATAAAAGACATATATGAGGAACATCCTTTGGATAAAATGAAAAAACTCGCCGAACAGTTGGGTGATATTTTATCGAACGTGAGTACCGATTATATACCCGCGATACAGCGTGCGGTAACATATGACGACTTAGATGTCGCAACCATGCTATTAGAATGCGGTGCAACGCCCAATGCTTGTTATAGCGACCAAGAAAACACATTTGAGATTGCAATTGATCGCGGAAACCAATACATGATTGAGCTACTTGCGTATTATGGAGGCATGGTTTCGTCTATGCGATTGCACGATTTGTGTAGACGTAAAGATCGAAGTTATACGGTAAACAGCATACGATACTTGTTGAATAATGGCGCAGACCCGAATAAAGAAGATGCATATAGTGGCGTAACACCACTTATGCTTGCTGCGGTAAATTCTCCTTTGGAAACGGTTCGAATGCTTTTTGATCACGGGGCGGATATTACGAGAATAGCAAAATGTGGCAATTATACGGCGCTTATTGACGCGGTTTTATGGAACCGAAAGAAGATAGTCAAGTATCTTGTACAACAAAAAGGAATCCGTAAAATCATTGATGTGTTGGACGGGCGATGGGGGCATACACCATTAATTGTTGCGTGCATGAACGGATATACTGATATTGTAAGTTATCTTATCCGTGCGGGCGCAAACGTGAATATCGAAGACGTGGATGAACGAGCTCCATTGTATATATCGATCGTGCATGAACGTTACGAGATAGTTAAAATGTTACTAAAAGCGGGTGCGTATGTAAATTGGGTTACAAAAGATAAAGGTTATAGCTGTATCCATGGTGCTGCAATCGTGAATGATAGTAGTATCATGTATAGCCTATTGAAGGCTGGGGCAAATCCGGACATTCAGGATAAGAAAAAGAACACCGCATTACATGTGACGTGTCTTAATAATCATGTGACGTGCACGAGAGCGTTGTTGCAATACAAAGCAAATCCGAATATCCAAGATACCGAAGGAGATACACCGCTAATACATGCATGTGATGCCGAGGCCGAAGAGTGCGTAAGAATCTTATTACACTATAATGCGGATCCAAATCTTGCGTCAAATATAAACATGACTGCAATGCATAGTGCATGTGATAGCGAAAAAATGTCACTTGTAAAACTGCTGGTTGAGGCAGGCTCGGATATAAACGTTCAATGTTTCGACCATACCACGCCTATTATGATGGCAGTAGATCATCCTGAGCAAGTTAGATATCTTTTGAGTAAAGGAGCGAATATACATTTGGTAAACCGCAATGGATTGTCGGCATTGGATTATACATATGAGTTTTTGAATGACGAAGAATATGAGCACGAAGAGGATACATTGAAGAATACATACGAAGTCATGGATATTCTTACGCGAGAGACCAATTGGCATGAACGAAAGTATGTATTGAAAATACCGGAATCAACGGGGGTGTTTGGAAATATTCCTATTGAACTGCTTCGGTACATTGCGTCATTCCTGGGTGCGCCCAACAAAGAGCGACGAATGAAGGAGTTGGACGAGATGGAGGAAGTGCGACAGGTCAAAGGTCTTGAGAGCCTTGACGCATCATAAAATCGATTCTTCCATGTAGTTATATGGAAATCATATAATACACAATGAATAATTACTACAATAGTATCGAACAATCATTCAGAAACGATGGATACGCAGACGCAACAATTACGGAAGTTATGTTGGGTCAGGGACGTAGACCCGGTGAAAATAAATACAGACTAATAACCGACGTTAAGGAGCCAGAATATAGAGTCCCGGCAGATCGTATCAGAATACCAGATGATCGGTTCCCTAAAGGCCGGGACGTCGAATACCCACATGTAGGTGAAAATGTAGTGGTGAAGGTCAGATCGTTATACTATAATACAAAATACCAAAAAAATGGTGACAATTCCTACAGACCCGGCGTGATATGCCGTGAGCACATTGATAGGGGGGACGCAAAAAATGATTTTAGAGTTAACCGGTCCTATGACATTATCTATGATGATGGAAAAGAAGGAGTCTCATACTATTCCGGTGAACAAATTCTTAAAGTGGATGATAAAGTCCTTGTCAATATGCACGAAATTGACGGCACGCATTATTGTAATGACAACGGCGAATATATCACTGAACATGTCTTTCATATGTTGCCATACACACAGAACTAAATTCCATAATTTAATAATAGGTGACACATCGTAAAATTGATTAATATATTGTTTTTATTTGCAGATAAATAAAATCAAATACACAAACAAGCCTACAAAACATGACTGAATTTTGCGACAAGACGAAGCAACTGTTCGATGCAATGAGGGATGAGAACTTGGAGGAATCCAGAAAGCTCATTGATGAACTGGACGGTGAAGATCTGGATGTTGTTGATTATAAACGTAGAACACCGCTCTGCTATGCGGCAGCAAATGAAGGGTTCGATGAAATCCTGTGCATGCTCATTGACAGAGGAGCGGATATAAATCATCAAAATGTAAATGGATATACGCCTCTTATGTTTGCGGTTAGAATGAATCGTTTGAGCATAGTAAAGATGTTGCAGTATTATGGTCACGCGGATGTCAATATTAGAGGAAAATTTGGCGAAACTGCTCTGATATTTGCGTGCTCGCATAAAACATCGATTGAAATGGTGCGCTTACTTTTGGATGAAGGGGCGATGATTGATGCGTATACGACCAGAGTATGCGAACAGCCAACAGCATTGTTTGGTGCGATTCGACAGGGTAATCTGGATCTGGTTCGTCTATTGCTTGAGCGCGGTGCAAATCCAAATCAATCCCATCACAAGACCCATTTACAGCCTATACATGCGGCGGCTGAGATGGGAAACTCGAAAATTCTGGAACTACTGCTTATCTATAAGGCTGACGTAAATGCGCGATATACGACAGATATAACCCCATTGGGAGTAGCGGCAATTCATGACCGAGTTGAAAATGCCGAGATTCTTATTCGGTATGGCGCAGATATAAATTATCGAGGACGAACTGGATTTACGCCGTTGATTGATGCGTGTTTCAGTGCAAGTCATGGTGTAGCAAATATTCTATTGTATCATACAGACATCAATATCATGGCGACGGACGATGAAGGGCGTACTGCGCTATGTCATCTATGTGGGGCATCTCTTGTTACCAAAGTAACGCCTCCTGGAGAATCGGAGGATTATCATAACAACGCCAGACAACAATTGTTGAAACGTATGCTGGACAATGGTGCGGATCCAAATCATAAACCGTTGCGAGAATATTCCCCTTTATTGGAGACGCTATATCGCAAAGAGCCGGAACTTGCAACTATATTACTGGATGCGGGTGCAGATTTTGATGAAGAACATCCGGTATATGGATATACGCCGTTGAAGTTCGCTTGTCAGTATAGGTTAACAGATGTGGCGAAGAGACTCATTGAATTGGGTGCAGATATTCAACACAAGTACGATAGCGGGGAGACCATATGGATCTACGCTGCATATGATAATGAACTTATCAAGATGTTAGAAGACAGAGGGCTTAGTAAAATGGATGACTATGACAAAGAGACAGCGAATGATTTTACCTGTGGAGACGCTGATTATTAAGAATAAACAACAATAAAAATAAGTTAGATTGGTTAGAGTTGAGAATGGATTTCACACAGGGTTGAAACTCCTTCTTTTTTTATAGACCATGTATAACTGGTAATGTCGGCATTTATTGCCCAACGACCAAGGAGTGCCGGTAATATATTCGACGCAATACGCATGTATGACATCAATATGGCGAATATGTTATTGGAAACCGAGGTAGGTGTGGCAGTGTCTACTGACAGAGGGTTTACCCCTATCCATATTGCATGTGTTATGAATGTTTGGGAAATTACAGAGAATCTTATTGCACATGGAGCTGATGTCAATTTAGTAACATCATATGGGTCTACCCCGTTAATGAAGGTTGCGTTCAACGGTGGCATTGAAAATACAAAAATATTATTGAATAATGGTGCAAATCCAGATGCAAAAAATACACATGGAAAAACTGCATTGCATATCGCATGTCAAACGGGTTATCTTGATATTGCAACTACCTTAATGCATCAAGACAGCGTTAATGTAAATGATCCTGATAATTGGGGGGATACGCCATTACATAGGGCGTGTGAAAATAATCATTCTGAATTATTGAGTACTCTTATGGAATGTGGTGCAAACATAGAGATACGAAATAATCTTGGAGATACTCCATTAATGGTCGCAATAGGAAAACAAAACGAACGTATGGTGATGGCATTAATAGATGTCAACGCTGATATAAAAGCAGTTGATGCGAATGGAGATACTATACTAATACGGGCATGTATTATGCAAATGAAGAGGGTAATTAAACGATTAATTGCGTTAGATGCTAACATTCATCTCAAAAATGCAAGTGGTAAAACGGCGTTATCTTATGTGAGTTACGATAAAGATATTCAACAAATGCTTATAGATAAGGGAATAGATGCAAAAGAATTGGAGCTGAATAATGATTAATTATGTAGAAATGGATGTACGGTACATACAAACAAGTAATGTATATAGTAAGATCTATGTACATAAAAATATACGGAATAATAAACTAACGACTATGTTTACATTATTGGTGACGACCGACCCAAACTGTCAATTCAGGATTAATGACCCTGGATTGAGGAAAGATTCAAAGGCGACGGTACATGTTTTTACTACAGTAATTAATGCGATGAAGTATCTTTCTATAACCCACATTCATGCCGTAACGATTCCTCAAACAACAAATATGGTTATAGAACGAATTGTCGATGCTTTGGATAGATTGAAGGATGAGGTTACGATCCTTACAACATCCCTTGAACATCGCAAAAATGTAGGTGCTTCACAATGTCAGATTTGTGCATTTCAGTCAGCATCGGAAAATATTAAAGATCAGCCCATTATAATGGTGAATGCATTCAAGGAGTATACGGAAGGTATGTTTTATTCATTGGCGGGTGCATATAAGCCCGATAATAACTACATAGTATGTCAGTCATTGGTAAACATTTTTAATGAAGATGAACCCAAAGATGTTGCGTTTATACACACGAGTCGTGATAATAAGGTATGTTCAATAAAGGCAAAACGGAATGTGCGCAGATCATATTATGCCGAAGAATATATAAATTCAATGTATGCATCTGTAAATATGGTGTGTTTTCAAAAAAGTATGGCAATGAATATTGAGAAATTCTTAAAGGAAATATCATACAAGCATACTGATATGACCTTATATGCGTTTATGTTAAGAGAAATACAGAATTGTAAATTATTTTACATGGTAAAAACACGACATCATGACAAAGGGAGATCGGGTACGCCGTCTACTGTTGTGAGCGAGGATTCAGACATACCTGATGAACTATTCGATCCAATACCTATATAAAATATATAAAGAACTGAGAGCATATATGATAACACTATGGTGATTATACATAACAATACATACGATGATGCGGTCTCGCAATGTAAAGAACATTTCGAGACTTTTCCCTTCGAGCTTAGTCCTTTCCAGAAGCATGCCATTGATGCGATTGTAAAGGGTGATCATTGCTTGGTCACTGCACATACGGGGTCAGGAAAGACTGTCCCGGCGGAGTTTGCAATCAAGTACTTTGTTTCGATGGGGAAGAAGGTGATTTATACGAGCCCAATCAAGGCGCTCTCAAACCAGAAATTCTATGACTTCCAACAGAAGTATCCGGAAATAAGTGTGGGACTTTTTACTGGTGATATTAAGACGAATCCCGAGGCGGATGTGCTTATTATGACTACGGAGATTCTGATGAACCGGCTGTTTCAGGAGCAGACGGCTGAGCAGCGACCTTCAACGGAAATGGATTTTCAGATGGATTTTCAATCTGAACTGGCGTGCGTGGTGTTTGATGAGGTGCATTATATTAACGACGAGCATCGAGGGCAGAACTGGGAGAAGACGATACTCATGCTTCCGATGCACGTCCAAATGGTGATGCTCTCCGCTACGATTGATGGACCGGAAAAGTTTGCAAAATGGTGTGAGCGAAACCGGGATGAACAAGATGGCGATTATAAGGAGGTGCACTTATGTTCGACAAACCATCGTATTGTTCCTCTTACCCATTATGGGTTCATTACGACTACAGAAGGCTTGTACAAAGGTATTAAGGATGAGGCGTTGAAGAAGGAGATTCGATCGGACATGAATAAGCTGGTCAAGCTACAGAGTTCAAGCAATCAGTATGACGATAATGGACGCAAGACGATGAAGAAATATTTGGACATGATGCATGATCGTAATTTGCATATGAAGCCGCAGCATGTACTTAACCAACTCGCGCTTCATCTGAGAGATAATGACATGTTGCCGGCAATTGTCTTTGTCTTTTCGCGTAAGAAGGTTGAGCGTTATGCGAGTGAGGTTACGGTGCCGCTTCTTGAAGACGACAGTAAGGTGCCGTACACGATCAAGGCGGAGTGCGACAAGGTACTGCGACAACTTCCTAATTACGAGGAGTATGCCAAACTACCGGAATATAACCAACTAATTTCTCTCTTGGAAAAGGGCATTGGGATCCATCATTCTGGTATGATTCCGGTGTTTCGAGAGATCGTGGAGCTTATGATCTCACGTCGTCATATCAAGATGCTCTTCGCCACGGAATCCTTCGCAATTGGGTTGGATTGTCCGATTAAGACGGCGGTGTTCAGTAGTCTTACCAAATTTGATGGTATAGAAGATCGATTCTTACTACCGCACGAGTACACCCAGATGGCGGGACGAGCGGGACGCCGCGGCATTGATACGATTGGGCATGTGGTGCATTGCAATAATCTGTTTCCTTTACCTAATGAGAAGCAATACAAAGCGGTAATGTGTGGAGTGCCTCAAAAATTGGTTTCCAAGTACAAAATAACGTATAGTTTGGTACTGAATCTTTTACAAAGTGGTGTAAAGGATGCTAACAATTTACATGAGTTTTCGCAAGATTCCATGTTATCGGAAAATGTTGAAAAGGAGTTGGAAACCCTTGATGCTAAGGCCCTGGAACGAAAAACCGAGGTTTCTGAAAAGGAGGGACAATTGGCATTTTTGCGCACCCCTGTTGATGACTGTCGCAAATATATTGAGCTTGTGGATCTACTCCCGCGGCTGAAAAACCGCGGTAAAAAGAAGGCCGACCGAGAGTTAGTTGATCTACGTGCAATTCATAAATTTTTGGACCGTGATGTTGTTACCGTTCGTGCGTATGACTCTGCGGTAAACAAACTCAATCGGACTATGCAAGAATCGGAATCAACAAAACAGTTTATTGAAAATACCACACGTACGGTGTGCAATATTTTACAGCGGGGTGGCTTCATGGACGAAATCGAACTTACGGAGAAAGGTAAGGTTGCGTCGTATATGGCTGAGGCGCATCCGCTTGTGCTTGCCGAAGTCCTGTTGGAAACCAAATATTTCGAAGATAGAACGATTGAGCAGATCATTGCATATCTTACCATGTTTTGTGACATTAAGGTTAGTGAGGATAATAAGTGTTATGTGCCATGTGGAGATCTTATGCAGATTACTGCAAATAAGTTGGATAATTTGGATTTGATGGAGGGATCTGTGGGGTATCGTGCAGACCCAACTGTTACGAATTATGACTTGGCTGATTATATCACACAATGGATTGGGGCAAATAATGATGCAATGTGTCGGACAGTACTGTGTTCTATTGAAGAGGAAAAGGGGATTAGTACAGGTGATTTCAATAAGGCGATGCTTAAGATCAGTGGAATATGTCGTGAGATTGCAAATATGGCACGGGACCTTGAAATTGTTCATTTGGAGCACAAGATGGCGCAGGTCAATGGTAAGATACTCAAATATGTAACTACTGCCCAAAGTTTGTATGTGTAAACAATCACATTAAAATTGATTAGGATATTGGAATAAACGAAATTATATTATATTAACCATGTCTCCTGTATATGATTATCTTACTGACGAAGATAGTAATTCTTCGAGTGATGATAGTGAATACGCGGATGAACATGAAGAACAATTTGATGAGGTCGACAATGTACATGTAACTATTATGGAACATTATGTGCCTCCAAGACAAGGTGAGTATAAATTAGGATTAGTTACGCTTGATATAAACAGAAAAGATTTTGTTCTTATGACATCGGTTGATGCATGCACCTATTATAAATTTCCACATTCTACTGTTACACGTTACCTGATGGAATATTCACTCGTGTATATAATGAACCCGCGTTTAGATATTTTGAAAATGCGTTTGTTTGTAGATAACTATAATAGAATTGGGCATTATTGTATTATAAAAACGCATTATTTGCGTCTTGTACAGCGAAATTGGAGAAGAATATTGAATGAGCGCGCACAAATGTGGAAAAAACGTATGAATCCATTATCAATGAGATGCCGACAAATTACCGGAAAATGGCCATGTATATTAAGAAATCTTCCTGGTATACGTGGCATGTTATGGAACTTGAATAAGAAGAATACTACTAATTCAACTGAAAAATTAACAGCTTAATGACAATAAATAACTAAACTGATGAACATCATTTAGAATGTCGTCACGAATGCTAAGGAGTTCACTATCCTTTTCAGGATTGAGTCGTTTATCCAAACCTCTCAAAAACTTAACGTATTTTTTGACGCGTTTTTCTGCAGAAGCGGTTTTTTCAATATTTACAATTGTTAGGGACATGGAATCGCCGCCAATTCTTGATTGACGCTTTCCAAAAAGCACTTCCATGAATTTATCAATGTGCTTATTCAATTTGGTATATAATTCATCTGTTGCTACGTGTGTTGCATAAGAGTTGGTTTTCCAATGGAATAATTTCACCATATTCAATAATTCCATATACACACCAGCAAGATCAGCTTCAAGTGTACCTGTCTTGGTTCTATTTTTTTGTGTTTTACCCATATACAATACAGTAATAAAATATAGAAATGGAATTTATGAATATACTAAATGCTATTTGTGTGGTGGAAAATTAAAAATACAGCATTTAGTGATTTTATAACTGATCCTCCTGAATTTTAAATCGTAGAAGATATTGCCAGCAAGGATCCCCAAATGTTGGACGTATAGCATATTCTTTTTTATTATTGGGGTCGTTCAATGATTCTTCTGTAATAACCCCATATTCTTTTATTGTGCCGTGTGCATAACCTCCGTACTTAGCAATAAGTATCTTCATCTCGTCTTTTGGGACTTTGAATACAAAGAAGTCTCCTTCTCTGCCAACATTTTCAAAATTTAAATGATATGCAGTTAATAAGTAATATGTGATGTCATGAGATGGTCTAAGCTGAACATAATTGAACTTACGATGTAGTGATCCACCTAATGATGCTTTTACTTCGATATTTTCATCATTTTTTGTACAATCACCAGTGCATTCCGAAGCGGAACATTTGGTATATCCAAATTTTTGAATCATATATGATTCAAGTAACGGACCGAATTTTTGGCTTGTGATATTATTGAGTACGCAGTAAACATGCGCATGTTTAAAATTTATGCAATCCATAATACAAGCATTGTGATTTTGACCGATTGATTGTAAGTGTGTAGTCAAACGGTTTACTAAGTTCATGGGAGTTACCAATAGGAACAAACAAAACCATGGTATCAATTTTATCCTAAAAATTGATGCTATATTTCCGTATAAACATATGTATTATAAATATGTCTGTACTAACGCGTTATCTTTATAATTTGGAAGAGGTGAAGTTATCATATTTGATAGCTCTTTTGAATAAAGATTTGAAACGCGCATATCACTGGATATTTGAAATTTATCACAGTGGTTACCAACAAGATGCATTTGAGTTGAACGATGTATTGTATGCAAATGTATATGTTAGACGAAAAACAATTATGGAAAAGAATAAACAGCGGTATGATGCATGGTCACTTGACAAGGATCCTATACATATCGCAACTATTGTGAAAAATATGATAAATCAGCCCATCCGTATATCAAAATTCATAGGTAAAATATGGAAAGTTAAAAACATTAAAGATGTTGCTGTACCCACACCAAGCAAAGCCTATTTGACGGCGACCTATGAAGAAATCGCAGAATATAATACATTAGACTCCACTATCCCATCGAACGTGTTGAAAATAGGTCCAAAATATGGCATTAATAAGGAATTGCATATGCTGTTTAAAATAC
>Ga0315315_10005779_pt1 | contig 11424 bp, 14 predicted proteins | sample M140m3416metaG_FD_203699 | JGI IMG/M metagenome (GOLD analysis project Ga0315315, IMG submission 203699) | Ammonia-oxidizing marine archaeal communities from Monterey Bay, California, United States - M1 40m 3416 | ecosystem: Environmental > Aquatic > Marine > Intertidal zone | place: USA... | reverse complement strand
TGGATTAAATGCTCTAGGGTCTTTAGGAGTAGGAGTTCTCCTTCTAAATAGATTTGTGATTCTAAATCTTCTTTTTTCTTCTACCATGTTTAGAACTCCATTTTACTATTCTCTTCTAGTTTAGTTATGCCGTCAATGTCAATATCCCATGCTTTCCAATCAAATCTGGTATTATCACTATGATTATAATATTTCATTAATTTGAATAATTCATTCTTTCTAACTCCATACCAGTCTTCTTTTTTATTTTCTTTTTTTATCTTAATTAGTTCTAATAAAACAGATGCATTTTTCTTTTTAAGTTTGAAATGAGGTAGACATTTTGTTAGCAATTTCTTAATATCTCCTCCAGAATAAAAATTAAGGCGATTAATTAATCTAGTATCTTGTGGTGATTTCTGGTCTAAATGTAGCCGACCCATACCTAATGATTTGTGCATCTCCAACATAAACGCCTTACCTCTATTTCCAGTTGCTACTAATCCTACTCTTGGGTTATGATTTTTATCCATTGTTATATATCCGTCTGAATCTATGAATGCTGCCGTGTACGCCCAAATGTTTTTCTTAATATCATCATTTATCTTATAGTGCATTCCATCTACATTAGTTATATTTTGTTCTGCTGCTAACTTTGCTATAATTTGAGGTGAACTTCGGTTGTATAGATTACGTGGCAATGAATCATGTATCTCTCTTGAAGAAATACCAGGACTATCGCACACAGTATCCAATATAGCCTTCTTAATTGTGTCCTTTGGTGAAACGCTTATAGGGGTTTCTTTTAGTAACTGGGTAAATTGCTTCTTTAATGATTTCATTTCTTTTGTAAGAACAGCATACTCCTTTCCAAACATTAAACCCTTTCTTTCTATATCGGCTTCCCAATATTTACAAAGAACATCTATAACATTTCTTTTCTGTTCCTCGGTTGTTATAGCATTTAATTTGATTAGTTTATTTTCATTATAGTTCATTTGTCTAAGAGGAGTTTTATACTTCTTTATCCAATAAATACTATCAATGCATTTATTAAGATAATCGGAATAATCATCAATTAGATTATCAATAGATTTAGTAAATGCAACCTTTGTGTCTCCTTTTAATTTCCTTCGATATTTTCTCATACCCTTAATCAATGCAGGTATATCTTTACCTTCAATTTCATATTTTTTAGGGTATTCAAATAGAGCCTTCTTTGCATCTGTTAGATTCAGATTTGCGTGATTAGCATAGTCTTTAGCAATCTCGTCATGGCTTCTAATAGGTTGAGATTCTAGCCATTCCTTTCCAATGCTCTCTTTAATTCTAATCATTTCTTCTTTAACTGCTTCGATATCATCTTCTTTATCTGCTAATTGACGATAAGCCTCACCTTTTTCGCTAACCATCATATCACCTTAAAAGTTAAGTCCTACCATTCCTCTATTTATGCCATAGTTTGGTTTTATAGGACTGTCAAATATCTCCATATCATCTAATAGTATAAAAGAATCTGTGGATGTTTGTGCAGCACTATTAGCCAACGCTAACGCCATAACTAAGTCATCGTGAGCGCCTACGCCTTCAAACCTTCCGCTATCAGTAATAGAAAACATAGATAACTCTTCAATTAACATATTTGTTACTGCTCTACTGTTATTATCACCATAAGGAAGATTAATTTTTTTGTTTTCAAAGTTCATTTGTAAGTTTAGAATAATTTCTTGCTTCTTCTTTCTAGTAGTATCAAAATCTCTAACATTCAAGTCTGAAACTGCTCTTAATTCTTGAGTAAATGCTTTCGCAAATGTGTTTGTTTCATAAAGTATGTTATCCGGTTTAAAAACTTGGCCTATTATACGCAATTTGTCAATATTTTCTCTAAAACTAACATTTTTGGCTCTATCAACATGCACTACTGTTTTATTTCCTTCATCATCTACCTCTAAAACCATAATTACGTTATAATCTCCATCTGTTGATATAGCAGGGTCTACTCCAACGCAATATCTGAATCCTTTATCCCTTCTTTGTCCTAATTTAAGTACAAAATCTTTATTTTTTGCATTTTCTAGATGTTCCATACCAAATAATGCAGTACCTGTTGAAACAGGAATACATAGATACTCTCTAGTAAACTTCAAAGAACCAATTTCAGCCCTTCTTTGCATAAGTGAATCATAATCCCAACGTTCAGGCCATAGTGGTTCTTCCAAAGAATTAAAACAGGGGTATTTCCTAACAAAATATGCAGGATTTTCCTCTAATTGTGAAAATATATCAGTATATGTAAACGGTGTACCTATCATTCTTAATTTAGCAGTATGATGTAATGTTGGTATCATGTCTCCAAAGAACCAATCTGTAACTCTACTAATACCTGCTATACTAAACTCTTTCAAAGGGTCATCAATAATAATTTCTTGAGGGTGAAGTCCTCTAATTTGAGAACCTACTGACCTCTCTAATACAGAATTACCATTAGTCAAAGTAATGTTACCAATAGCCCAACCACGACTAGGCTTAAATTGCTTTAATGCAGGAATGTTAAAATATCTATCTATTTCTCTCATATGTACCATAGTCTGCTTTTGATTAGATGAAATATATAGCATTTGAAACGGTGGCTCTTGAAAGATTAGATTCCATACTACCCAACTGTGCATAAATACAGATTTTCCGTGGTCTCTTGAGCAAATAATCACCGTTCTGTCTGTCGTTTCCATTGATTCTAACCATTCTTCCATATACTTAGGATACATCATTCCTAGTACATTTTTAAAAAAATAAGGAAAGGAATGTTTAGACAACTCCATATCCATTCTATGGGTGAAGTTTAACTCTTCTAGTGTCATTCTAATCCATCTTCCTATTCTTTCTTTTCAGCGTTCCACCTTCAATAATTTTCTTCGCTTCATCTAATGTATATGTTTTCCCATCAACAGTAATAGTATGTCTAAATCTGTTATCTTGTTTATCTTCATCTATTGCTTGTTGTAATTTATGTCTTAATTTCATATCGGGGTCTGCTTCCCAATTTGCCCTTCTTTTATCGGCATCTCTAGCAATCCTTCTTTTACTTTCTTCTGACCCAGGAACATATGTTCTTTTTGCATTTTTTAGCCGCTTGTTTTTTCTTGATTCTTCATTAACCCAATAGACAATTGTTGCCGTTGATATGTTAATGCCATATTCTTCTGCTAAGATTCTTTTAGTTTGATTTAGACTATTTTCTTTTCTCAATCGTCTAATAGTATCAATATCTTCAGCAGTTAGTTTATACCGCCTATCCTTTGCAGGAGTTTTCATTACACTAAACCAAGTCATTCTTCTTCCCTCCCATGCATTCTATCAAATTGTCTAGCCATTTTAGGATTGTAACATGGGTTGTCTACAACCCTTATTCCATCGAATCTTATTTGTTCAGGTTTGATTGTTTCAAACGTCTGATATACCTTAGTGTCCATAGTGTATGGAGTTTCATCTAATTTTGCACCTAACATTTCTAGCATCACAGGGCTATGGTCTGTTGCAGGTCTATGTGTCTTAGTGTCTGCTTTGTATGGTATAACCATAACTGTCTTTGTCTGGTGCTTAGTCATACAAATCCACATAGTAGATAGTTGACCAGATTCTGATGAATAAATACCATCATAATTAGGAACAATCCCGTCTTTCATAATAGATGCCAGATTCTCATAATCAGTAGCATGGTAGAATATCTCCTCATATTTAAGAATCGTTTGCCAACTCATATTAATCACCAATCTCTACAAGCCATGCATCTAGCGGAGTAATCACTTCTTTTACATGTAGAACAATTATGCCTTGCTCTAAATGACTTTCTTCTTTTTCCTTTTCTCTTACCAGAAACAGTTACTCCTCTTTGACCCCAATGAACTCGCTTATAGCCACCTTTACCATTAGGAACACACTTCATCCATTTCTTACCCTTACGAGTAGATGATGTTTTTTTGGTAGCCCTAGTACATTGACCTTCCTTAATTACTTCAAACCAACTCATGCTGTTCCCTTCCTTCTCTTATATGTTTTACATGCTGCACATGTTGGTCTACATCTTCTTTTAGTACCTTTTGAAGCATCTTTTCTACCACAAGGTTTTGGGCCATTTTTACTTCCACAAGTAGAACAATCAATCCATCCTCCTTGTGTCTTACCACCTTTGGTTTCTTTACCACCTCGTCTTGAAAACCAACCATGTAAGCCAGATTCTTTTTCTCTCTTGAAGTTATCACCTGACTTTTTACGCCTTAATTTCTTCTTTGATGCTTTAGACCCTTTTTTTCTTCTGGCCTTACTTTTTTTATGCAATATGTCTTGCCATTTTTCTATCTTATTAGTTGACAAATAAGCATCTGCTATCATTAACCCTACTTTCTTCCCTGCCTTTATATCGCTAGGATAATGATTACCCATTTGTAGCCTAGACATAGCAACGTTCTGTGCCATATCATTCAATTCCTTTTCCTTATCTGGATGCTTTTCCCCCAATACTTTTGCTAAGGCATATGCCTCAATAGCATGTCCACTAGGAAAGGAAGGGCTATCATCTGTATCTGTTTTAGATTCTATCTTATCACTAAACTCGTATGGTCTTTTTCTACCATATTTCATCTTTAATTTGATTGTGTAAATATCTACATCTTGAACAAACTTAGTCCAATTGTCTTTATCTTCACCAACTATTTCTAACATAACATCAATATTATTCTTATCGTAATCAGTTTCTTCCTCTTCAGTTAAATCGCTAGTCTTTACTGATTCAATGACTTGGCTTATCTCGCTTTCATCACTAGGATGCTTTAGTTCTGGAAACTTAACATCAAAAGATGGTTGCATAGAAAGTAATTTTTTTTTATCTTCTGGAAGTCTAGTCATCCACATTGACTCTTCTTTTAGAATAGACATCCAATTCATTTCTTACTATTCCCCCAATTGGCTGCACCAACCTTTCTACATTGCACTAATGCACCTGAAGCATAAGCAGAAGGCCATTTTTTATATCGGCTTCTAACTTTGTAATAACAAGCATCTTGCTTTTTACCCGACCTTTGTGTTTTACGTCTGCGGGCTTTTTTCTTTTTAGCCTTAACTACATCAAACCAAGTCATTTTATCTTCCTCCATAACCTAGTTTCGTTATGCATATATTCATACCCCAATGCTCTAAGATATCTACCCACCATTGACCTTATACTAGTAGGCTGTATTTTTGCTCTAGCATGATTTTTAACAGAACCAATATAACGACCTTCTACTTGCATATTTTCCATATAGTACTTGATATATTCTTCTCTTAAGGTATCATAAAAAATATCATCAGTTTTTACATAAATAGCAGTCTCTTGTTTTCTATTACCATATAATAAACGGGCATTAGATTCATAGTTTAATTTTTCAGTAGTAACAGTTATTGCATCTTTTAGAGATTGCCTATCTGTTGTTTTACCACCTTTCAAAATCTTATACATATCAGAACTATCCATTTCTACTTGTGGTGTATTAGGGTTTTTTCTTGATTCAACAATACACATATCCCAATTTCTTAGTAAGGATTTAAATATATCTTTTTGAGGAGATGTTCTAGAAAAATCCTCTAACATCTCTCTAACGTCATCATCAGTATCAGACCTTAGACTTTCTAGTAAATCATTGTTAGCACCCATTTTTTCTAAGACTTGATAAAGCATTTCTTTTGCTTCTAATGTACATGGGTCTACTTTTAATAATTGTTCCCAAGTCATTATTCTTCCTCCCAAAAATGTATAAATAACCTATCTAATCTAACTTTCTTTTTCTCTCTAAATACTTCTTCAAACCCTTTCAATTGTGCTTCCCAATATTCCGTGTTCATTTATCACTCAATCCACTGTTTTATCTGTATAGCCTTCCATGTGCTTCTTCTAATAAACCAATGAAATCTTCCTTTTTAATACCTTTAGTTGCTCTATCAATATACATATCAATATTAGACATAACAGTTTCTAAAGGTGGTTTCATACTCAATATTTTTTCTATTGACACATCTCCTGTTTTCAATAACTTAAACCAATCCACTATCTTTTCCTCCTAATATCTTCTTTTTTATCACACGGCTTATCTAAATGAACTTGACATAATCTTTTTCCGCATTTAATGCATTCCATAGTAGATGGTCTCCAACAATAATCACAAGGTTGACCAACTGGTTCATCATTAATAGGAACATGTTTCATTCTATTTAGTAAAGCCTCCCACCTAGTTGTTCTCATCCTCGCCACCAAACCTAGTAATATCTGCTTCCATAGCAGATTTAACTACATCACTAATTAACCTAGATATTTCGTCTGTAAAAGTTGCAATCGCTTCACCGAAATCAATATCAGACACAGAAAGTCCTAATTCATCTACAAGAACTTCCATAAAATCATCATCTGATGCTATCAATTCATGGTAGTCTGCCATAGCCCTCATAAACGTCTCAAACAATACTTTCCTTAATTCAGTTGCATCAGTATCGGGAAATAAAGTAAGATGAACAGCAGATAACGTAAGTAAGCCTTCAGCAGCAGATTTATCTAAGTGCATACTTAAATGTGCTTTACACATTTTAGTTGCTACTTTTATTGCTAGGTCTTGGTATCTCTTATCTTCTTTTAACATGCTATCACCTATACATTGCTTTAACATGATAAACAAGATTTTTATTTACCCCATATCTTTTTGCTATTGTTTCCATACTATCAAACTCGTTTACTATTCCTGTTATATCTGAACCTGTTAATTCCACTCTATATTCTTCCTTCATTATTTCAATTGTATCATTAATATGTGTAAAGTTATTTAAGTTGCATGTATTATAGTATATTGGTTTCTTCAACATCTTTCTAATTTCGTCATGCGCCTCCAATATTTTAGTTTGTGCTACCGATGCAAGTTTCATATCAGACTGATTTCTATATGCATTCTCGAACCTCTCATACTGTTTAGTGATATAAGGATTTTTCTTGTACTGATTACCGAACTTATATATCATCCTCAATACACTATGGTAAGAAGTAAGGTTTTTCTTTTTATCATAATCAAGATTTTCTATTCTTCTATTGTCTAATTCAACGCCCTTTATATCAAAACTAGAGTCTCTTGATGCTTGTTTTCTAAACTGTTCTGCAAACCATCTAATGTCATTTTCTTTATTATTTGGGTTTATTTTTTCTAATACATTTAGTGCTTTATCTGCTTTCTTTTCTAAATCAGAAACCTTTTTTCTTGCTTGATTAGATGCAATCATATATTCAGTAAGAACATCTAAGTCTCTACCAGTTATTGATGAATGATAATAATCTCTATACAAACCTAATGTTATTTGAGCAACATTTTCTGGGCCATGATTAATCAAAGAACTTAATGTATCTACATCTAAATATGCAGGGGGAGTTTTGTATGGTATCATATCTTCTCTTATAGGGTCGCCATAGTATTTATCTGCAATATCAAAAAGTTCTAATAAACTATCTGTAAACTTACCAAAACTGACACTATCTCTTTTCTTACCTTTTTTACCTACTTTCAATCTTTCAAATAAATTAAACTGTTCTTTCATTCTTTCTCTTTCTTTTCTACGTGAAGGTAGTCTTTCCTTTCCTGCATCTTCTTTTCCAGGTGCAAAATCATCCATAGTAGAATGCATAGGAAGAGTTGACCTTTCCAATGGGTCTTCTAAAAGGTCTGCTATCAACTTAACCATCTTATCGTGGAATGAAGTTATTTTATCAATAGGAATGCTAACATCTCGATTAACATTAGATAGTATTTTTACAGCAGATTCACTTAACGGTATATAGAAACTATTTCTTTTATCATTTTGTTCATATGCTTGTTCTTGATAACTTTCATGCTCGTCTAATGCTGTCTTGTATATAGACACAACTCCAGGATTATTCTGTTCTGCATCTTTTAATCTATTATTCAATTCTTTCTTGGTCTTTTTCCAAGAACTAATACTATATCTATTTTTTATTAAACCACTTTCTGCGGCTATTATAAACAAAGGGTCTACTTCTTCAATTATTTCTATATTTTCTAATTCATCCATTAGTTCGTCAAACTCTATATCTTCTTCAGTTTTTTGTTGATAAACAGTTTCGGCTTTAGGGGTAGGTTTAGAAGATTCCCTATTTTCACCAGGTTGATTTTCAGTAATGCCTCTATCTACTTCATAGAAATCTTCTTCATATTGCTCATCCAAAATCTCTACTGCTTTTTTTCCTAAAAGGCCTGATATTGTTCTCATAACTTGGTTATCAATATTAGCAGATATACTCATATCTCTATCTGTTATCATAGGATATGGTATAAGCCCTGTTTTGTAAACATAATTTATGTCATCATCCATATCATTATACAAACCCATAAGCCTTTCAAGTTCGTTATCTAATTCTTCAATATACTGTTCTTCTTGATTTTCTCTATCTACTTGTCTACGATATTTTTTACTTTCTTTAGAATCTATAACATTACCTTCATCGTCTTTAGTCTCTATTACTTCAATATCTTCTTGAACATCATCCCATATTTCTAAAACTTCTTTTATGATTTCTTTCAAATCTGTAAACATTTTATGTCTTTCCTCATAAAACTGATATATTTCTTCTCTTTCTGATTTATTTTTAGGGCTAACTCTAGTAACAGTATTTACCCCTCTACTAATAGGAGTATATTCAGATTCAGTAGATAATTCATCTAATTCTGACAATAACACATTTAGTCCTGATTCATATTTTGGTGCTTGATTAAGATATAATTTAATCTGTTCTTCAACACCCTTCTTATTCTCTGGACTCAAACCAACGGTAGTGATATCAGAAATAGATAACTCTTGACCTAAATCTGCGATAGTCATTTTTTGTTCTTTATATAAGAAATGAACTAATATATCTCTTTTGATGGCTGAAATAACTACATCATCAGTAGTTACTTTATTAGCATAATTCATATAGTCATCTATGTAAGAATTGTCGAACCCTCTTGTAAATAAATCATTTCGTATAGAAGAAACAACATTATTTTTATTTTGGGTTTCAGAAATAATAGTAGAATGTCTACTTGCTACATGAGAATCTTTAAACTCTACATTAGAAATATTAGACATAAAAGAATCTAAATCTTCTTTTTCATATTTATCTTCAAAATTAGGCCATTCGAGACTAATATAATCTGTAACCATTCGGTCTTTTATTTTATAAACCATATTAGATTTCTCCCCTAATAACACCCTTTTCTTCTAACTTAACAAATAACAAATATGCCTTAGCGTTGTTATCAAAAGTCAAAGAGTCTTGGTAGTCTTCCTTATTTTCTAAAATATCATCAACTTTAATCTTTACGGCCTGTACAAATCCATCTATTATTTTAGAAAAGTTTTCTTGAGCCGATTTAACTAATTTAGATTCTTCTATTTCACCACGTTTAAAACTTCTAGCAACCGACCTAAATGGTGTTCTACCATAGTATGCATCTAGAATATATAGTAAGTGAATCATATCAGCAGGCTTAGGAGTACCAGAAGTGCTTAGTTGAAACCCTTTTTTATAATCAGATAATGTCTGTTGTAAAGTACCTTCAGTTTTTTCATTTATTTCATCATTTTGTCTTAAGACTTTAAGGCCAAAAACTAGTTCTCTCATATCTTCAAACTTCATTCCTTTAGGTGTTATAAACTTATAGCCACCTTCTATTTGCTGAAATGGTTTACTTGTTCTAACAACATTAGAAAGTAAGCGGGCTAATCTTCCATCAACATCTTTATTATAATATTCTTTTAATCCTCTAGCCATCATCATAGGATTAGAAGGAAGATTAGAAATCATTTCCTTTTCTTCTTCAGTAAACAGATTAGGAGTTCTTTGAATTAATTCATTATTTATTTTATTTAGATTGTTACGTTCTGTTCCTTTCAATTTTCTAATGAAGTTTTTCATTCGTCTATTACTTTTAATATACGCATTTCTTAATTCTTCTAATTCATCGCTAGGAACACCACCTACATCAATATCATCGGTACTATCTAATATTTCTCTAAGTCTAGGAGAAAGATATTTTATATCTGATTCAATAGAACCTTGCTCCATTAAGGTCTTTAAATTAAAAGTTGAAGAAGAGAGTAATGCTCTCAAAGAAGAAGATACTCTAGGCTTTTCTGTAAGCAATTGATTTCTTGCATTTTTAATAGTCTTTTTCGAGCCACCTTGAATTATGGGTGTTGGCATGAACAATGTTCCTTTTCTAAATCCTCTATCTACTATAACTTCTAAATAGGCTAAAGCCTCTTTAGAACTATTTACTTGGCTAGAATAATTTTTTTTATTTGCAGCCTCTACTTTATCCTTTACTTGTAAAGAAGACTCTTCACCTAATATTTCTAACATGGGTGATTTAGTAAACTTACCTGTTTTTTTAAATATAATTTTTTCACTTACTTCGGAAGGAGCATCAGATAACTGCGAAGCGAACAGTGCTTCTTTCATATCAGACACTTTTGTTTTATCTGGGAAAGCCAGGGTTATTTTATTCTTAGTTATCTCAACAACTACCTCGGTTGACGACAACCTACTCCTAATATTCGCCACCTTATCTCCCCAATTTTCATCAGACTTTGGTTTTTCAGAAGTTAATGAGAACTGTGATGTATCAAAAAAGAATACATCTTTATTATCCATATCTATGAAACTTAATATTTCATCTTTGTATTTCTTTAACAATGCTATCTTTTGTTTTCTAGTTTTATTAGGCATTTTATTCATACTACTAATACCAATTAATTTAATTAAACCATCTTTATCTGTATCTTCAATAATATTTTTTAGTTTATCTTCTAATGTCGGTTTCTTAGGTTGTGTTTTAACATTACTTTCTTTAATCATAGAACTTAATTCTTCATACAATTTCTTAGCACGTTCTCTATATTCCTTATTATCAAACCCTTCAGGAATACCTTCTCCTTCAGATAATGCTTTTGCTCTATTTCTAACACTGATGATATTTTTCTTATCTTCGCCTTTTGCTTCTCTTAGTAATAATGCTAAACCTGTATCATTAATCAATATACCTTCGACAGCATCGGGACTAGGCAATGCCTTCAATATATTATTTAATATCATTAGATTCCCTCATTGGTATTCTTCACCAAGTTGGGAGTCCTCATTTTCAAACATAGTAAACTCTTCATCTGGTTTGTCTTTAACTATATCTCTAAACTCAAGATGAAACTTTCTATGTTTCATTTCAAATCTATTAGATGCGGCTTTTCCTTTTGCCGTAACCTTCGGGTATCCTCTCATGCTAGGGCTATTATGATATTCATTCATATCAACAAACCCTTTATCCACTAGAGTTTTAATATATTTACTTTCAGTATTTCTTGTTAATGGGCCTATTCCCATAT
>Ga0315315_10005776_pt1 | contig 11428 bp, 6 predicted proteins | sample M140m3416metaG_FD_203699 | JGI IMG/M metagenome (GOLD analysis project Ga0315315, IMG submission 203699) | Ammonia-oxidizing marine archaeal communities from Monterey Bay, California, United States - M1 40m 3416 | ecosystem: Environmental > Aquatic > Marine > Intertidal zone | place: USA... | reverse complement strand
AAATGTTGAAAACCCTCAACAATTCTTAAAAGCATTTAAAACATTTTTAAATGATAATAAAAAAGTTTTTGGGGATAGATGGATTAATCTCGCCGCATATACTGTCGCAAATCCAGGGGGTGCAACTCACTCAGTTACTATGTCGGGGGAAAGCTGGATGGAATTAGAAAGGGTAAGAGCTCAGGTATTTGCTAATGGAACAGCTGAGAAATTTTTGAGTTCTAGAGGAAAAGTAGAAGATGTAAATAATGCATTACATCGAAGAATGAGACACTATAACAATGAAAGGAATAAATCTAAAACATATGATGATATGTGGTAAAATTTAATTCTTTAATATAAAAAGCCCTCCCAAATGGAGGGCTTTTTATATCATCGGCATATCCTCTTCATTAAGTTTAGGAAGAAAAACACGGAGTAGAGATATTGTAGATTTTAGTATATTAAAAGCTTATTAGCCATAAACCAATTAAAATGAGACACTCAATTGTATTAATACTATTGCCGTTTTTTATACATAGTCAACAATATCGTTCTTCCAACTTTGGAAATAGTGACATAGAAAGGACAAACACAAGAAATAGATTAAGTGAGAAAATAAAGTTAAATATTATTGGCTCAAAATTTTATCACGATAAGTTCATATCAACAACGGTAAATGGAAAAGAAATTAAAGTTAAGTATGATGCTCTAGATGATTATATGCGCTCACAGGTTGGACCTAATCTTTTCACTTTCCCTAAAAACGAAATTTTACTTTTAGATAATAGTGAATCTTGGATTACATATAATAATAGTTGGTATAGAATATTATACAAAAAAGATGGTTTTGCATATTTATTAAAGCAAATTGCTAAATTTTATAAAGCAACAAAAGGGAATGGTTATATAGAAAATACTCCCCCTGAATTTAAAATACAAAATGAATTTTATTCTTTAAAAGATGATAACATCATTTTATTAAAAAGAAAAGAGATAAAAAAACTTGGCTTAAAAAAAATGCTTTAAACGTATTAATAAATATATTATTAAGCTAAAGGACTTTTACATAATCGGCATTTCCCCTTCATTAAGTTCAGGAAAGCATGGAGTAGAGATATTTCAGATTTTTTATATTAGTGCTTATTAATCATAAATCAATTAAAATGAAAAAAATATTTTTATTCAGCATTTTAATGCTAATGACAAATCTTGCTGGAGCTCAGGTTATACAAGCTAGAGTTTTAGATATTGAACCTATGAATTTAGAAAAAATGAAATCAGCTGTTTCTGAAAAAACTAAATTATATAACTCAAAAGAAGGTTCTACAAGGTTTTCAACATTTGAAATTCTATCTGGACCAAATGCAAATAATTTATGGAGAGTCCAACACGGAGAAGAAATTGGTGATTTTGATTCATCTATAAGTAAAGAAGAATTAGATTATTGGTGGAAAACAACTGGAAAGTTACACACACCTCTTGCAAATCGCTTTTGGTATTTAAATAAAGACGCAACATATATCCCCGATGGTTATAAAAGACTTAATCATAGAAGAGTTATTATTTATAAGTTAATCCCGGGTAAAGAAAAAGATTTTTGGAGGTATAGAACCAGATTATCAGTTGCAATGAAACAAGCTGGATGGAAAAACAGAGTAGGTGTTATGTCTTGTATGTCGGGATGCAATGGTAGTTGGGTGATGGTTAGATATCATCATAAAGACTTAGCTTCAATGCAAGATGAAAATTCTAATATGTTTTCAAAGGTCGTGGATAAATACAATGAGCTCTACGGTAAAGAGTCCTATGATGACGATTACTTGAATATCCAATTATCAGTGTCTGAAAATATTTCACACTTTCAAAAGCTATTACCAGAGTTAAGCTCAAGATAAATAATTACTACAAACCCTCCCAAGTGGAGGGTTTTTTATATCATCGGCATATCCTCTTCTTTAAGTTCAGGAAGAACATAAGATATTCTGTTGTAAACTTCATTAGTCAATTATTGATAAATTTTTAAAATTAGTTTATCTGGATGTCCTCTTCTTTAATTTTAAGGTAGGTATTTTGTCATTTTGATAAATCTTGTTTTTTTATAATATCAAAATTTAGTTTCAAATGGTAATGTTTCTATTTTTATTAAACCATAAACTAATTTATCATTTTAGACAACGAGTTTGAACAACTAATAATTAGTTATATTAATCAATCATTATCTGACAATGACATTAAGAATTTGTTAATTAAACTTAATGACCCTGACAATGTATCAAAATTTAAAACTTATATTAAAATAAATTTTTATTCCATTTACGCGATGAACCAGTCAGATACTGATGCCATAATTAAGGAAATTAAAAGTAGAATTAAAGCAGAAAATAACAAACCTATTCTTTAGCACACAGTAATGCCCAACATCAAAGCCTAATATTCCTTTTGTTGTACAATAATTGATATAGTTTTGACATAATTTGTGACAGAATAATGCTTTAATTACTATCATCATTGAGTATCCAATATAATTGTAGACTGGGTAGAGCTTTAAATCAAATTGCATTATTCTAAATCATTGGCATATCCTCTTCGTTAAGTTTAGGAAAACCGAAGCCGCTTTTCAAAAACACATTATAAATTAATAGTTTCCTTTTCTTTTGAGATTAGAGCTTATATAATTTTATAAACTTAACATCCTCTTGGTGGATAATCAATATTTGGTTTTCCAAAATCATCAATAATTTTTGCCCAACCTTCCCAGCTTTTTTTAACACTACCTCCCTCGCAAGGATCTTCTTCATAAAAATCAACCCTGACTTTACTGTATCCATTTATAAACTCTCCTATTAGACTTACATGAAATGATTCTCCTTGAAAGGCAATAATTTTCTCTGAATTTTTTTCTGGTTTAGATCTTAAAACTAATCCAGGTGCCCAAGCATTTCCATACTGAGTCATTTTAAGCCAGCTGGAAAAAACAACATCATCATTTATCCATAGTGATGGTCCTATTTCTAAATGTCCATTTATGTGATCATAAAATTCTATCCCATATTCTTCATAATCATATTGATATTCACTGAAATAAGATAAATAATCATTAAATTCTCCAATCTTTTCACCATATGGTGAATTAAATATTTCAATTTCTTTATCATCTTCTGTTTCTCTTCCATCTTGACCATAAGAAGCACGATTCGAATTAATCTTCAAAGAATATACTACTCCACTACTTTCTCTAGAATAATTAAGAAAATTATTAGTTTCAATTTTATTTTTTGAATTTTCAATTACACTTCCTTTAAATAAATTTATATCATGTACTAATTTTTTGTTTTTCCAAATTTTAATATTTCCTGTATTGTTAGTATGATTATATACTTTTTCGAATTCCTTTTCCCCACTAATAAGCCACCTAGTTTTTTTATACAAAGAGTCATTTGATAGAGTTAAAGAGGCTAATTGCCCATTTTTAAAATAGGATTTAGTTGCATTATTATTTCTTTCAAGAACTTTATTGCCAAGATAATAAGTAATCCCATTTTCAAATTTAAAGATTGGTTTTCCTAAAGAATCAAATTTACTTCTTGTTGTTAGCTTAAAATTGTCGTAATTCTCATATAAAATTAATATACCACCCTCGCTATATTTACTTAATTCTTTAGTTATAATCTTATTATTGCTTTTTTCTTTTTCTTTTAAATTTCCGTTTTCAAAATATTTTTTTAAAACCATCTCATTTGTCTCGTAATCATTTAATTTCTCTTCTTTTAAATTTCCTGATTCATAAAATGATTTAAAAGTTTTTAACAGATTCTTTTCAAAATATTTTTCTAAAAGTAATTCTCCTCTTTCATCCCATTCGCGGGAAAATCCAACTTTATCGTTATTCAAATAAAACCTTGAATTATTGTTAGTGGTAAAATAAATGATAAATTCATCTTTAATGATTTCGATGTTTTGATAATTTACTTCTTTTTTTAAATTTCCATTTGCCCACCATTCTCTATCTTTTCCAGCTTTTCCATTCGTGCCGTGTAGACCAGTAAATTCGCCATTTTTGTAAATACGAGAATACGTCTGTTCCATACGATTTTTACCATCCATTGCATAAACTTTTCTAAGATAAAATCGAATATCAATAGTCGTTTCATGAAGACTAGTTGACTCAGTATGATCATTTAAAACAGTTAATTCAGATTCTACAACGTCTGTCTTGTATTTAAAAAATTTTTCGGAAATAAAATTTCCATTGGAAAAAATCTTTTGCCTTTTTTTCCAGAGTGGAGGATCTGGTTTATAATCGTTAAATTCATTTTGCCAAAATGTTTCTATACCATCTTTAAATCCATTTTCATTTAATGAAATTTCGACTTTTAATTTTCCCCATTCATTAAATAATTTCAAATAGCTTTTAAACAAAGAACTATTACTAATGAAAAGTTCTTCTCTTAATGTTCCATTTAAATCATAATTCTTCTCCATTTTTCCCGAAACAAGATTTTCTCTTGTACCGTTAAAATTTTCTCTAGAACCCCTGTAATAATATGATTTATCTATGATTTTTCCATAATACAAATCTTTTTGCTTAGATCCTGCTACTGAAAATCCATAAGCATCAAGAGATGTAATTTGAATAGAATCATACTTAGATTGAGAAAATAAAACAAGTGGAATAAACAGCAAAACAAGAAGTAGCTTTTTCATAATATTGGTTGTTTCGTTCAAGTTATGAATTTTAAAAATATTGTCAATTCCAACAGTGTCAAAAAAGCAGTTAAAAAGTGTCCAATTTATTGTAACAAGAACCATTAAGAACTATCTATTTTCTCAAATAGTGTCACTTGAGTGTCACTTTGAAAATGCATATTTTTCCTTAATCCCTATCAATAGAGACTTAACAAAGAAAGGGACAAATACTTGTAGACTGGGTAGAGCTTTAAATCAAATCGTGAAAGTGTTGTAAAGCCTGATGTTTTATCTTACAGCTACACCTTAAATTATACAAATTTGTTAGTTTGTGCCCATTTGAAATTAAAATTGTGTCATTTTGAACATTTGTGTCACTTGAAAGGAAAAGAGATAAAAAAACTTGTTTGGTTTTAATTTTACATTACCAAAGCCATTAAAAAACAGAATTGTGCTGCAACTTTGAATAATAGGGGGAGCTAGCTTAACCGCTAAGCTATTAAACTAAAGCCCTCACGTAAAGTGGGGGTTTTTTCTTTTCTTTGTTTAATAGATTGTAAATATAATAAGCACAAAACTTCTTCATTTAGAATAAAATAATAGCAATATTAAAACCTAATACTTATGAATATCAAAGTACTTTTTACTGCACTTTTGACTATAAACACACTCGTTTTTTCTCAAGACAAAAAAGAAGATACTGATCTTCCGTTAATTCCTAGTCGAGAAGTAACCATTAGCACCAATGAAGGAACCTGGATGGCCTTAGATGTGCACCCAAGTGGACGAAAAATAATTTTTGACCTTCTGGGGGACTTGTATGAATTGCCTATTCAAGGAGGAAAAGCTACTCGTATTACCGAAGGCTTGGCCTTCGACTCTCAACCAAAATATGCTCCTGATGGAAACTCGATATTATTTTTATCTGATAGGAGTGGTGGAAACAATGTATGGATCATAGACCGAAAAGAAAAAGATACTCTTCAAGTCACCAAAGGTAACACCTCGAAGATACAATCAGCAGATTGGTCACCCGATGGTGACTATGTCGTTGTAAGCCAAGGAACTCGAAATTTTAAACTACATCTATATCACAAAGAAGGGGGAGCGGGGAGTCAATTGATTGATGAACCAGAAAAACTTAAAATTTCTGAACCTACATTTGGTGCAAGCGGACGTTTGATATGGTTTTCAGAACGTAAGGGAGCATGGCAATACAATGCCAAACTTCCCCAATATCAATTGGGTACTTATGATCGAGAAGATGGAAAAAAAGAAGTTATGACCTCTCGTTACGGATCAGCTTTTACACCAACCCTTTCTCCGGACGGGAAGTGGCTAGTTTATGGAAGTCGTTTTAATGATCAAACAGGATTGATTAAACGAAATCTTGTGACCCAAGAAGAAGATTGGTTAGCATATCCTGTTCAACGTGACGAACAAGAATCCATAGCCCCCTTAGGGGTGCTTCCAGCGATGTCCTTTACACCAGACAGCGAGGCTATAGTGGCTTCTTATGGAGGGAAAATTTATCGAATCCCTATTGACGGGGGTGAGGCTGCTAACATTCCTTTTGAAGTAAACGAAACCATAGTAATGGGACCTCAGCTAAAATTTAATTATCCTATTGATGACAGTGCTACTTTCTCAGTTAATCAAATTAGAGATGCGCAAATTTCGCCAGACGGCTTGTCAATTGTATTTACTGCCTTAAATCAACTTTACTATATGTCCTTTAAGGAGAAAAAGCCCAGGCGTTTAACAAAGCTCTCGTTTTTAGAAGCAATGCCTGCGTGGCATCCCAATGGAAAAGAAGTTGCTTTTGTTACTTGGGACCAAAAACAAGGTGGGAATGTATATAAAATAAAAACAGACAAAAAGGCCAAACCCGAGAAACTTACACAAGAAAAAGGTGTTTACACACAACCTGTCTGGAGTAATGATAATCGAATCGTTGTATTTAAGGGTTCTGCACAACAATTTATGGATGCTGATGGACCGCGCGCTTTTAACCAAAAGTCAAATTTGATCTGGCTCAGTGGGAATAGTATTGGAAAATCCAACTTAATTACAAAAGCTTCAGGATTATCAAATCCACATTTTGCTCAAAATAATAAGCGGATTTATCTAAACACAGCAGAAGGTTTAGTTTCCATTAAATGGGATGGTACAGATAAAAAACAACATCTACAGGTAGATGGTATTACAGTTTATGGGTCTTCTTATGATGAAAATCATCTTTTGGCTGATACTCCTACTGCACCCAAAAAAAAGCCTTCAAAAGCTTCAGCACTATTCAGAGCACCAAAAGGACCTTATGCTTTGGCTCAAATAAATAATGATATTTATGTGGTAACGGTGCCTCTCCTTGGAGAAAAAGGCGCTAAGATTAATGTAAAAGATGCTTCAGAAGCTGCTTTTCCTTCAAGAAAACTAACCAAATTTGGAGGGCAATTTCCGAGTTGGGGTCCTAATGGAAAGGTGGTGTATTGGACCCTAGGAAAAACTTTATTTCGATACGATATCGCCAAAGCTGATGCTGTAGGAAAAGCACAAAAAGAAGAATTAGAAGCCAAGAAAAGGGCACAAGAAAAAAAAGACAATAACACGGCAAAGGATGCTTCTACAGAAGGAGGTGAAAAAAACGGAATAAAAGATTATCAGGCTAAAGAAATGGAAGTGCTGGTAAAAGCAAAAAGAGCTATTGCTAGAGGTTTGTTAGCCCTCACCAACGCTACCTTAATCACAATGGAAGGTGAAGAAATAATAGAAAACGGAACTATTTTGATTCAAGATAATAGGATTAAATCCATTGGAAATATTTCCAAAATTATAATCCCTGAAAATGCTAAAGTCATTGATTTGAAAGGGAAATATTTACTCCCTGGATTTGTAGACACCCACGCCCATATGTGGCCCGCATGGGGTTTACACAAAAAGTATGTTTGGGTATATGCAGCTAACTTAGCATACGGAGTAACTACAACGCGAGATCCACAGACTGCAACCACAGATGTGCTTACTTATGCTGATATGGTAGAGGCTGGAATGATGCCTGGACCTCGGATCTATTCTACTGGACCTGGTGTAGGGTATTGGGGTTATAATATAAAAAGTTTAGATCACGCAAGAGATGTTTTGAAACAGTATTCTAAATACTATAATACCAAGACGATAAAAATGTATCTGACGGGGAATAGACAACATCGCCAGTGGATTATTCAAGCAGCAAAGGAACAAAAACTCATGCCTACTACTGAGGGAGGTCTTGACTTCAAACTAAATGTTACACAAATCTTAGACGGTTACCCTGGACACGAACATTCATTCCCAATATATCCACTTTATAAAGATTTTATTGATTTTGTTTCGGCTTCACAAACAGCCTACACCCCCACTCTTTTAGTTTCTTATGGAGGGCCTTGGGCGGAAAATTATTTTTATGCTACTGAAAATGTACAAGGCGATCCAAAGATTAACCGCTTTACTCCAAAATCAGAATTAGATGCTAAGTCTAGGAGACGAAATTCTGGATGGTTTATGGAAGAGGAACATGTATTTAAGGATCATGCATTATTTGTCAAAGATCTTGTAGAATCAGGAGGAATTGCTGGAGTAGGATCACATGGTCAATTGCAAGGACTGGGATATCATTGGGAATTATGGAGTATGCATGCTGGAGGGATTTCCAACCATGATATGTTAAAAGTAGCTACAATTTTGGGGGCAGAAGCTTTAGGTTTGTCTAAAGATTTAGGAAGTATCACATCAGGGAAAATTGCTGATTTGGTTGTGCTGGAGAAAAATCCTCTAGAAAATATTCGTCATACTAATACAATATCGCTCGTCGTTAAAAATGGTTTCGTTTATGAAGCTGAAACATTAGATAAGTTATATCCTACTAAAGAAAAACAAGATTACCCATGGAAACAAGCTGTTCCATCAGACGAATTACCGGGGATTGAAAAATAATTACACCAATGAACACAGCCCAAATCCCTGCTAATTCATTGATATTATTGACCTAAGATTTATAAAAGTTTTCTAGAGGGGGTTGTTTGAGAGAAGTATGGATGCTTTTGGTTTTAATCAACATTCTCTATATATTAAAGGTATTATTAACCGTAAATAAAAAAATGAGGTATTTATCTATATTTTTAATTTTATTTTTTCTCGGCTGTGCTGCTGATGAAGAAATGGATTTTTCTTCAAACTCATCAGGGGAAGTAAGCACATCAAATTCAAATAATACTTCATCAAATAATTCAACTTCTTCTAGTTCAAATTCAGATTCTGTAATAAATCAAAATTTTGAATGTGGTAATGGTTATTATTATTTATCAAGACCTGAGCCTTTGGAATCTGACGACACTCATGAATATTTCGAATACGGGTGGCAATCTTCCCCTCCAGTGTGTGTTAATGTTTATCAATCTGAATTATTAAAGGGAAGAGATGAAAAATTAAAAATAAGTATGGATTGGTTAAAGAGCAACCTAAGAAATATAATACCAATAAATGTATTTTATATAGATCAGTTCAATGCAAGTGAAGAGTCCAAACTTCAGCATGATACCGACTTTTGCAATTTAGTTAGTGAGCCTAGTGAATTAGATGACTGTATAGCAGGGAATGCAGACTCATGGGGAGACAGATCTTATGGTGGAGGAGTATATGGAAGATATCTACATAAAGGCGCAGATTTAATGATTTATGATGATGCATTTGTTCAAGATGAGGGAGAAGACTCTGGATTAATATATTTAGCTCATGAATATTTTCATACCTTCCAAACAGGTCACATGTTTTATTTTGAAGAAAAGCAAAAGTTTGGCATAAGAATAGAGGACGAAGTAAATGGAGTCCCTCTCCCTTTTTTACCCATATGGATTGGTGAAGGAGGAGCTAATTTCGCAAGTATTTCATTAATGGCAAAACAGAATCTTGACTTTAATCATTATGAACAAGCAGTAAGATTTCTTAATCAAGCAAGAGAGGCAATGAGGGGTTCAAACTCTTCTTTTTCTCTAGAAAATTTCGAAAGTGAAAATACACGTATTAATGATGAATATTATGCTTACGATGGTGGTTTTATGGCTCATGTATATTTGTGGCATTTAAATCAAGATAATTTTAAAAAACTTATGATTGACTTTTACAGTGTTTTTGCAGAGAAATACAGATTAAATCCAACTGATGGCTGGAAAGATGCTTTTGAAGAAACATTTGGATTAAGTTTAGAAGATTTTTATAGTGATTTTGATGCTTTCATGAGACTAGACAAGGAGAGCCAAGTAGCTATAATTAAATCAGCAGACGAATGGATTAATTCTTCTTGGAATTAATTTTTAATTTCCTAATAGCCCTCCCAAGTGGAGGGTTTTTATTTTACACCAATGGATACAATCCAAATCTTTTCTAATCAATCAATAGCCAAGATTGCCTTGACCTGAGATTTATAAGAGTCATTTCGATCATAAAACCCCTCCCTAAGTTTGAATCAAATGGGGGGAGGGGGAAACTATAAATAAAAAGAACCAAATGAGAGAAACAATATCTCATACATTAACATAACGTTTCTCAGTTAATAAACCCTTAACCTTAAAATCATAAAATAATGTTAATAATTCCATGTTTTTCCCTTAAGTTATTATATTATACTTTAAATAAGCTTAAATCAAGCCAGTTAGGTCTGTGTTAAATGGGTGTAGACATAAACTTCTAATGAAGTAGTTAGTGGTTATTTGTTTAGAGAAAGTTTGAAAAAATGGAATTAATTTTTATTCAAAAAACAAATAAATTGCTCAAAAATGATTAAAAATCAGTTTTTTTAATTTATGCTTTATAGATCCATTATATTTAATTACTCACTTTCATTAATATGGTCCAAGTATATCCCTCGAAATCAAACTTATCGCCCTCATCAAAAGTATCCCACGTACCTTGGGTTACGGGAGCAGATTCAACATATCTTTTGTTTAAATCGTCAAATCTTTCAAGGGCAAAAAGTCCAACCACTTCTTCATTACTTCTATTTAAGCCATTATTTTTATTTCCATCAGAAGATGTTTCACAAGAAGTAATAATTAAAAATAATAAAGAAAGTAATAATGATTTTTTCATATCCTAAATCTACAAAAAACAGCCATTGATTTAATAATTGGATAAATATTTTTTTAGATTTAGGATATGAATTTTTAAAAGAAAAAAGATTATTTGATTAATAATACCTTAGTTATTTTCTTTAGTGGAATGTTTATCGGATTAAATGATAATCTATTAGGGAGAGTCTCAATTTTAGGTTTTGTAATTATGCTGATATCATTCTACTTCATGTATCTGAAATCAAAAAAAAATAATGGTTTCATATGATCAATACTCTTATATTTTATTCTTTTAGTGATATTTTAGAGTTTTATATATTAGCAATTCTCAAATTATAAATCAATTCGAAATGAAATACTTTATTTTCTTATTTTTTTTGGTCAGTTCTATAACTTTCTCACAATTCAATGATATAAAACTTTTACAAAAGAAATTAATTGCCAGTGAAATTACCGGAAGTAATGTTGCATTAGTCTATAAAGAAGGAAGTGTGGTATATTTCAATATTCAAAACTCCGGTAAAGTGGGAGATAAAAATATTTCTAACAAAAGCTACAAACCTTACAAAGAGACACTTTTCCCGATTTGGTCAATGTCAAAACCAATTACAACGGTAGCTACGATGATCCTTTTAGAAAGAGGACTAATTAAACTA
>Ga0315315_10005775_pt1 | contig 11429 bp, 7 predicted proteins | sample M140m3416metaG_FD_203699 | JGI IMG/M metagenome (GOLD analysis project Ga0315315, IMG submission 203699) | Ammonia-oxidizing marine archaeal communities from Monterey Bay, California, United States - M1 40m 3416 | ecosystem: Environmental > Aquatic > Marine > Intertidal zone | place: USA... | reverse complement strand
GTGGTCCTCGTCGGAGGCATGGTCACACTTCTGTTGTACCTTCCAGCTGTCATTGCAACAAGCATTCTGCACTACAAATGCTGGAAAGAGATACCTGTGGATGTTGCCCGAACAACTCCGGGTATGGCGGTCGGTTTACTGTTCATTCCGTTTTTTAATGATCACCTTCTTATCGTGCGGGTGTGGTCAAAATGATTGGCAAACAAGCGATAAAGTCGAGATTCTCAACGAATCCAAATCTCCGAATGGAGACTACATTGCCACAGTCTTTTCGTGCGCAGGTGGAGGAGCAGCGGGATACACCTACACGAACGTTAACCTCCGGAAAAAATCGCAGGATTTCAACCAACGGGACTTTCTTTTGGGTCAGCACCTCTGGCACAGCTTCAGTGAAATCTCAGTGAATTGGAAAGACTTGAAGACCTTGAAGGTGTCCTACAGATGGGTGAGCGACAATTCAGGTCACAAGATCCAGAACGGAAAGACAGTTCCCGAAAAGGATGGTGTCAGGGTCCATTACACCTTGCTCCAAAGTAGTCAGTGAGCAATATTGGTTTTTAATCCATCGAAGGTTTCCCACATTCCATGTTCCTTGTTCAGAACTGTTGTTGAGGGATAAGTATGGGACCGCATGGAAGTCAGCCCTCCATTGGCTGATGTGTGAAAGACCAAACTCCGTTTTGATCCTGATTCTCTCGTTTGATCCATCAAACGCTTCTTAGGATTCCGAGTGAATGCCACCTTGATTTCCAATATTTCTATCCTGACATCGGAGCTAATGAGGATTTGTTCGATATTATATCGCACATGAAAAACTTCCCAAATTCCCAGCTTACTAACTTGATAAAAAGCCAATTTTCCATCTTCAAAAATTTTCGTGAGGAATATTCTCCATTGATTAAACTCGCTATGCCATTTAAGACCGTCGAGGGTATCAGTCAAAACACATTTTTATCACTATGACAGCTTTGCCGATCAAAACCCGTGAACTCCAGAGTCACCACTTTGACTCTACCATTTGGAATGACTTCGTTTTTCGTGATGACGACATTATCATTTCGACGTATGCAAAGTCAGGCACAACGTGGGTGCAGCAAATCGTTTCGCAGCTATTGTTCAAGGGTGAGGCAGGTCTCCCAGTTGCTGAAATGTCACCCTGGATGGACCTACGCTTACCTCCGAAGGAGGTTAAGCTTCCACTCGTCGCCGCGCAGACACATCGAAGATTTATAAAGACCCACCTCCCTGTTGACGCACTGGTATTTTCCGATAAAGCCAAATACATCTATATCGGGAGAGACGGTCGGGATGTTGTTTGGAGCATGTTCAATCATCACTTGAATGCGAACGAATCCTGGTATGAGGCGTTGAATGACACTCCAGGGCGGGTAGGGCCTCCGATCGGAAGACCCCCCGAATCCGTTTTACAGTATTTTCAGGAATGGCTGGATCAGGATGGTTACCCGTGGTGGTCTTTCTGGGAGAATATTCGTTCCTGGTGGGAGATCCGAAACTTGCCGAATGTCTTCATGCTGCACTTCGAAAATCTGAAAGTCGATATGCCCGGGGAAATCCGCAGAATCGCGGAGTTTCTGGACATTTCAATCGATGAAGCATGCTGGGAGGATATCCTTCGTCACTGCAGCTTCGACTACATGAAGGCGAACGCCACAAAAAGCGTGCCTTTGGGTGGAGCGTTTTGGGATGGAGGCGCACAAGTTTTCATCCACAAAGGACAGAACGGACGCTGGCGCGAGGTCCTCAGCAAAAGTGAAAGTGAGAAATACGAACGCATCGCGCAGGAGGAATTGACCGGAGAATGTGCGCACTGGTTGGCCCACGGAGGCGAACTGCGTTGATGAACTCATGGAATCACGTCTTAGTGTCCTTCGTACCGTTCCAGCACAGACGTCAGAATTTAAGGAACCTATTAGGTGGTATTAGAAAACATCAAACAATCAAAAGTTAGCTTCAGGGTAGAAGCTCTATTCATGACGGGTTTGATCATTGTAGGCATATTCCTTGCTGCCAGCCGTCTGCAAGAGGTTCCCCGTAGCCTTGACTACAACGCAACGCATACCTTCTCAATCGGCGGTCATGAAGTCATGATTGAAACAAAATCTTTCGACGAGGAAGGGCCGGCGAAAGTGATCGTATCGAGTGACCATTTTCGCGAGGTCCTGGACTCTCTTTCCAACCAGGACCTTTACATGGATGTCAGACCGGCATCTGTATCATGGAAAAACATCGACGGCAAAAGGGGGCGCGATTTGTTGATCTGGATACCCGATGGACCGACGGGCCAGCATCACACCGCCTCAGTCTATCTGTCCAGTGGTGACGGAACACTACATACACTGATACCACCGCTTCAAAGACAACTGTAAACCCTGTCGACCCTCTACGGTCAGACATCGGAAATCCCAAACTTGCGATGATGATAAAACGCAGAAACTTCAATCGCACTTGAAAAGTTTTCTGAGTCCAACTGCTCGGTTCGTATTGCGAATGCCCTTGATTCGCGACAGACAAGGAATGGTCCTCAAGCAATTCGATGCAATGAACCCAAAGTCTTCCAGCCAAACATTTCAAAAAACCTCCATGAATTCCGTCCGATAAAAAGCAATATGTAATCCAAAGAGTATTGGAACGTGCCTGTCAGTGCGTTGATTCAAAGCAAAAGCCATGAAGAAAAAATACTTCATTCCTTTTGAATGAGTCATATGTGAGGATGTGAAAGATCATGTATCCTTGTAACATGGGTAAGGTTACCTAAGGAGTTGCATTGATCATTCGAATTTGAAAAAAGCGCATTGGATACTCCATGGACGCCTTCACTGCAAAAACAAGTCTTCCATTTGAATCCCCCTGATTTCTGCTTTGCAAAAGATGCCATTCCTCAAGTCGCAGATCTTCAGTAACAAACAGCCCGAAGAGTCCGGTCACGGGCACGGAACATTCAATCAGAATTCTGTCTCCTTCTACTGTAATGTCGGGAACGAGCCGCTCGTAGGAATAAAGCTCTGAGTGCTGCCCCGGTGAACCACCCATTGCCTCACTGGTTTTCCAATAAGTTTCTTCATTGGGATTGTCCGCATCCTCCACTGCAATCAAGGTATAACCTGATCCATCACCACTCTTAAAAACTGGCTCGCCATCGTCATAAGAAAATTCAATCAAAACCTGATTATCACTATCCGCCAATGCAACCCTTTCTCCACTATTCGAAAAATTACCGGTGAATTCGCCCGCGATGGGCAACCCTTTTCCGTAACGCATCTCAAAAGCAACACGGTTTTTCACCAACAACAGCGAAGCTCCGGGCGAAAGACGCCTTATTGACGATCGGGTAAAATCAAAATCCACACCATCGACAAACCGTAGGCCGTCCAATGTAAATGTCGTTGTTCTCGGGTTATGAATTTCAATAAATTCAAATTCGTCTGCATCTAGATATCCGAATGCCATTTCCTCGAAAGAAGGATCCTCGGGGTGAAAGTGTAATTCACTCACCATGACGCGCGGGTTGCCAACCACATAAGTCGCCTCACTCAAGGCACTCCATTCCGAACCTGAAAGTGTCCTGGCTTTGATCGTCGTCAGATCACGGAGAATGATCGGAGTTTCATAAATGCGCGAGGTAGGTTGCTCTCCAATAATTTCCTGCTGACCGACCATCAACTCCGCATCGATCAGGAAATCCGAACTCACGCTGGAAACATTGAGCCCTTGAATGGCTAATAAATTGGTTCCTGCATGCAAATGAGAAATGAATCCACTGATATCAAAATCCTGAAACTGAACAGCGACAGAGTCCTCATGCGTCCCAGTGGCAAAAGAGTCCCATTTCAAGATCTCGGGAGCATTGGAAGAGGCGATATGGATGCCATTGAGGAAAGCCTCGAATCCATCGTCATAACGCATCCTTAACACCATCAGGTTTGTCTCTTCATTGATCCGGGATCCTGTTTCAAATTGGATGCGGATGAAAACCGAACCGTTTTGACCCTGCATGGAATCCGTCACGTCCATTCCAATGAATTTCTCATAGTCATTCCCGGTGTCGTAGCCAATGCCTCCCACCCCGAACATCCATGCATCATCAGCAAAACCCACATCCTCATACCAATCAGAACCGAATGCATCACCACCATTATCCGCGCTTGGCACAAGGACGCGTTTTTGGGTGGCACTATCAAACAAGTCGAAGCGGCTTATTTCTTTCGACTGTAATCGACTGCGAGGATCGCTCCCATCCAGTGTATAGAAAATTGTTCCACCTTGTGCGCTCATTGACAAACTGAAATCAACATCCACGTTCCCACCGGCATGGTTGAACGCAGGGGCCTCTATCCTTGGGTAGAGGCCTGCTCGACGTAATTGATCCAAAACGATTGCTGATCTTCGTGGGAAATAATGGGTAAGTAAATTATCGCGTTCTTGACTCCAATCATCCCAGGTAAAAGGTCTGTTGACCAACTGATCACCCCAGCGGGCTGACTCGCCCACAATCGACCTTTCAATCTGGGCTGCAAGTTGCGCAAACCTTGATGCAGGAACGTTGTTTTCAGGCTTTACCACGGACCATTGTGGTTTGTCTGGATGGACGAAAAAGCTACCACCATTGAAAAAGTGATGCTGAACCCTGTCGGCGAACCAAAGACGAAAATCTGGATTTTTTTTCAAGACTGCATAAGGTCGGGCCACCGAGGAGTCCACCCCTGTTCGATCTGTATTCAGGTCGGAACCCAGGCCCATGGATGTTTCTGTATCCCATGGATAAAACTTGAAACCTTCATCACCTTCTCGATCCCGACCGACCCAGAAATTACGGCCCGGCCAATCCTGATTCCCCATGTAAAAATTCAAAATGCAGTAATCGATGAGGTTTCTGACATCCAGCAGATTTTCCATCGAAAGATCCCTGATTCCATCGGGACCTTTACCCTGAATCCTGTTGAACAGCTCTTTCGAGTCTATTCCTGAGTCCAGGATACCAAGCAATCGATTCCAGGCGTCCCTGTTTCCATCAGGAACAGAATCCTGATTCAGGGCGTCCCAGTTTTCCTTGTCGCCTCCGTAATAGCTTGAGGAAAAGGCTGCATCCGGACGTTCCACGAGATTATAAAGCCCCCAATAGATACCATTCAGATAAAGGTGAACGAAGTTTGTGTGAGGAGCCTTGATACCCATCGCTCTTGCTGTTTCCATTGCAAAAGCGTCACGCATGTAAAGGGCCTGCGCTCCACCGTATGGCCAGCCATCATTCCCATTGGCTCGAAGAACAACATTGTCAAATGAATCCGTTGCATCGGGGCCGAATAGAGGGAAATCCAGCTTTGAAGCGCCGTATTGACCCCGAAATACCAGCCGAAAGGATTTCTTCAAAGTCAGATTAAATTTTCTGAAAGCACCTCCCTGTATTCTCAGCCCTGCATTCTCCTGAAATCCCTTGCGTCCATTTTCAGGATAAATGAGCTCAACCGAAACCGGCTTTTCCCAAGCTTCACCTCGACTACCTGGATTGGCATAGATACCCCTGGCCCCGAATAACGCATCTGAATCCATGACAAACGACATGGAGGGAAGAGAGAGCAGGTCGTCCTGAATCGTTTTTTGATATCGCCCCCCAAAACTATCCCGACCTTGATTACCGACAACCCGTGTGTCCAGGCCGTAGTCAGCTGTCTGGGAGCCCCATCGTGTTGGAAAACCAGTTTCCAATGCTGATGACTGATCCTGCAGAGCAATATCGGAAGTGAATAAATAGCTTCGGGTCAATACCGGCGAGGGAATCCACCCATCGCGCAATCCAACTGCACGCAGCACGGTGGTTTTCCGTATCTGTATTGGACTTGTGTATGGGTGGCCGGACAACGCATCAGGAATGCTTCCATCTGTCGTATAGTAAATTTTGACTCCCTCCATCTCAGAACGAACCCCTACATCAAAAGCATCTTTCATGAACCCGCTTTCAGCATCGATGATAGGAACCGGAACCAGTCCCAACTTCATATCGGTGTTCAATAGACCGGGAGAAGGTATCTCGAAGTAACCCACATCAGAAAGTACGGTCCGAATCGCTCCTTTCTCAAGTTGAGTTTCAAGCAGAAAATCCGAACTGTAAACACTGTCGTTCAGAGCATGGATCGCCAGCAAATTTTCACCTGGTTCGATAAGGGATTCAAAGGGTCGAAGATCAAAGTGTTTTACTATCGCCGCGACTTCTGCCCCTCTGTCCGATTCTGCGACAGAATCAAAGCCCAATTTGTTTGGAGCATTGGCGCGAGCAACCTCAACGCCATTGATATAGGCAATGAAACCATCATCGAAACGCACATTGAGCGACAACCCCTCAAGATCTGGCTCCTCACCGGCAAAGAACGGAAGGCGCGCATAGGCCGAAGCATGTTGAGCATACATGGAGGTCTTTATATCCGTCTGGATCAAGTCCATGAATGCTGGCGGAGGCAATCCTATTTCCCCCAGAAATTCAACTTCTGCAATCTGCATGATTTGTCCACCACTCGCTCGCAGTGAGGGAAAAACAAGTCGATACATACCGAAAGGCAAATCGTTGGAGAATGCCACCTCAACAGTGGAAAATCTATCCTCGAATAAAGGAAGAGGCCCTTGCGCAATGAGTTCAAAAACGCCCCCACCTGATGAACCCTCCAACCGGTAAGCCGTCGGATCCCGGCCTTCAGCATCATTGGCCGATGTCAACCGCAACCCATTGACCACCGTCGGACCGTGCCCCGGTTTCAAGGTGAAACCCGAACCCGTCCCGTCAAAATTCAAGTATTTGGTTTGGGGATCGTTGTCAATGGCACGCCAGACTTCCTCGCCGAAAGGAGAATTGGAGGAACTTGGATCAATATCATCATCAGGCATTGAAATGTCTTCCAGCATCGTCACATCAATCAGAACCGGTGAGGACGTTTCCCCCGAATTCGAAACGCTCGATTCTGGTAACCAGCCGAGCAATTCAACTTCAGCTATTTGCATCGCGACGGCCACCCTTTCGTTGCGAACGGTAGGGAAAACAAGACGATAGTAGGCATGCTTCAAGGTGTTCTGAAAATCGATCTGAATGGTTTCAAAACGATTTTCAAATTCAGGAATGGCTCCTTTGGCAATTTCAACAAAGTTGATTCCATCGTTCGATCCTGAAAGGACGAATTGGCTTGGATCCCGATCGGGAGCATCATTGGCCGAAGTCAGCCGCAGCCCGCTCACCGCGGTAGGCCCAAGAGACAACTTCACCGTGAAGCCGGTGTTCAATTTGTCAAAGTTCAGATATTTTGTGGCCGTGTTGTTGTCTAGGGCAGCGTCCACCATCTCTCCGACAGGTGAAAAATCAGAGCTTGGGTCAATAGGATCGAAAGCCCTCGTTACATCACCCAACACCAAGGGGTCCTCCACTGGATTTTCTGGATCAGCATTATTCCCCTCTACACTTTGCTGATACCCGATTCCAAAATAAACCTCTCTCCATTGAGAGTCGTCAAAATCAGGCATAGTCCATGCCAGGGCCATGGAGTTATCTTTAGGAAAATGAATGTTTCCAACCGCGTCATGGGATACCAAAGCGGTCCTTTCGTTTCGTATGGTAATGCCATAGGAGATATCAGGAAGCTGGGTTGGATATGGTGGATCATAGGCATGTGCAATAGTCCTGCCATCAGGTTGTATCAGCCCCAGAAATCCACCCTTGCTACTCAACTTGAAATTAGTATGGAGCTCGGCCCCGACACCTTTCCTATCTTTTCCTGAGGCAAACACAATGAGGGAGGATTGCATGGGGATGAACTGATCAGGGAACCGCCATTTCGTCAGATCTGAGGCGTCATCGCTCAGATACCAACCATTCAAGGATGCAGGCTCAGTTCCCGTATTGTAGATCTCGATCCAGTCACTCCGATCCCCATCCTCGTCGATCATTCCAGACTGATTCGATGCCATGAATTCTGACAGAACAAAAGGTTGCGCCGTCAATTTGACCGTTAAAAGGAAAAAACTGAGTAGCAGGCATCCAATATTCCAATTCACTATCCCCCACAAGAGTGAATCCACATAGTTGAGGATCCAAAAAAACGAAGATCTCAAGGTTAGCATATTCATACGGACATGAATCACTGTTGAGAGAAATAGATTATAAGTCAAGAGAGAGGACATCACTGATTGGTGATCATAAAATATTCTATGTGGGCGCTTGAATGATTTTTATGAATCAAAGAGTGGTGCGTGCAGCCATGACTCTTCGTTCGCCACAGACTAAAACTGGCCTTAACACCCAGGTTAGGATAAGAATACTCGTTGCTAATTTGCCCCAATGAAAAATTTACTAGTGATATTGACGACGGTAATAGCGCTGACCGAACAACTGTCCGCAAAGGAGGGCGTCATCTTATTGCATGGCCTTCTCAGATCTTCGGCCAGTATGGAGAAGATGGCAAACGCACTTAAAGCATCAAATTATGTGGTTGAGAATGTCGATTACCCCTCGCGGACAGCAGCAATAAGAGACCTTGCCGAGCAGGCAATCGGTTCCGCCATCAAAAGCAAACAGATGCGGGATTGCTCAAAGATTCACTTTGTGACGCATTCCATAGGGGGGATTCTGGTCAGAAGTTATTTCTCAAAGAGAAAAGACAGTCGCCTGGGAAGGGTCGTGATGCTGGCTCCCCCCAATCAAGGAAGTGAAGTAGTGGACAAGATCGGATCCTGGCGACTTTTTCGATGGATCAATGGCCCGGCGGGAAGGCAGCTGAACACAAAACTGGATTCCCCTCCTCGTGCTTTGGGAAAGATTCATTTTGAATGTGGTGTGATCACAGGAGATCGGTCCATCAACTGGATCAACAGTCTGCTGATTCCAGGCAAGGACGATGGGAAGGTATCCGTTGCCCGTTCCCAATGTTCCGGCGTCAAGGATCACCGCGTTTTTCATGTCACCCACCCCTACATCATGAAGAATCGCAAAGTGATTTCTGAAGTCATTCATTTTTTGAAGCGTGGTCATTTCAGCGAACCTGAGCCAAACAGGAAATAAACGCCATTCTGGTTCCTCAAAATATGACTTCTATGGGATTTTTTAAACGTGCATCCGTCCGCCCTACCATACATGGCCCCAAGCACGGCATAGCCAGTAAGACTTCAGCAATGTGTTCAGACCAGACACATGACTTTTCATCCACACACTGAACAAGAAGACTGAGGAGTGGGAGACGAATCCGTGTTGCACGCCATTGGCCATACGGGTAGCTTGTGTCTGTGTTTAAGCAAAGTGAGTTAGAAACTTCTGAATCCGTCAATGCACATGCGTCTTCTTGGATAAGAAGGAACATACCTGGCAGGAGTTTTGTATTCCTCTTCCTGATCGCCATTATGTCCAGCTCTAGCGGAACCAGCAATGTTGCAGCGGCTGAGCAGCCAAGCTCCGGTAAATTCCTTACGTTCAGGCATGCAAGCGAGGAGAGAAAATATTTACTACACCTTCCAAGGGACCTTCCCGAAAAGGCACCACTTGTTTTCGTGCTGCACGGCTATCGAGGGGATGCGAGAGATTACATGGCCGAGCTGGGAGTCAAGCGTATCGCCGATCAGAACGGATTCGCGCTTTGCGTTCCTCAGGGAGCCAGAGATGTCGAAGGCATACACCACTGGAACGCCCGTCTCAAAATCAGTAGGACGGATGACATTGACTTCCTTTCCAAGCTGGCCATCCAACTGCAACAATCTCACCGCCTGGATCCTTCCAGAACTTTTGTCAGCGGCGTTTCGAATGGAGGGTTCATGAGCTATACCTTGGTAGCGGAAAGGCCGGATGTATTCAAAGCGGCAGCTTCAGTGATCGGCACCATGAGTGGATACACATGGAAGCACAGGTCTCAAATCCAACCGGTACCCATTTTACAGATTTCCGGCATGGATGATGAGATCGTCCCCTATGATGGGAGCATGTCTCGATCAGGTGGCTGGGGTGGAGCACCAGACCAGGGGATAATCATCAATTTCTGGACCGAACTCAACAAGACCCGCACAGCGGAAGTCGTCCAGATTTCAGACAGGACAACCGCGCACTACTATCGGAAGGGAACCAATGATCACGAAGTCTGGCATTACAAGGTCAAGGGATTTGGACACCGGATCCCGGGTGCAAACGTGTTGGGGAACACCGCCTTCGAAGTTGTTTGGCAGTTTTTCAGTAAATATTAAGGATGTTCCCGAGGGCGTTCATAATGAAAGATGATGTGAAAAAACGACGCTGTGCACTGGACTGTCCAAGCGGCGGCGCCTTTCATAAATGGCAACGCCACTTGATCACGCAAGGCAGAAGGACGGCGATGATGAACCTGCAGATCATGCGCACTGGATGTATCTACACCGTCCTCGCTTTGCTGAATTGTCTCTTTCCAGTATCAGCAGGAGATACTTCCAGTGCGCGATCGGTTTTGACGGTCGCAGCGCAGCAACGGTGGCGTGAGACCCTTGCCGCATATGATTACATTGGTATAGCTCGGGCCTATGCCGACTTCATGATCGAACACGGACAAGATGTCTACGGTCAAAAACACACACCTTTGTTTGTGACCGGTATGAATCGCCAGACCGGCAAGAAAATCTCCCCTCCCTTCGCGCACGTGAAACGCAAACCATTCATGCCCGGCTGGGAACGTGATCGCGAACTGCGCGGATCGGATAGAAACTACGGTCAGGCCGATCCGCTCGACCAGCTGACTTTACTGAAGCTGATGCACCGGCTGACGAACATTACCGGCGACAGAAAATACGCCGCTGCAGCCAACAAAAGCGCAGGCTGGTGGATGGAGAATGCTCAATCACCCATCGGTCTCTATCCATGGGGTAGTCATACGTATTGGAACGTCGACACAGACAGTGGATCCGGACGTTTCGAGTTCAACCATGTGTGGCCGTACTGGGGGCAACATCACGAAGCCTTGCAGAAATATGCCGCGGGACTTTGGAATCACTACATTCGCGACAAGGAATCCGGAGACTTCAACCGCCACGCGCATTCCCACAAGCACGCGCCGGGCAGTGGCATGGAGTTTCCATGGCCCGGATCGGCCATGATTGCCACCTGGGCCGAAGCCTACCTCGCCGAACCTGATTCAGAGTACGTTCGCGCCATTACCACCGTCCTGAAACGCTGGGAGAGCCTGCGCGATGAAGAAGGTCACCTTGCCCCGTGCAGCCAATACGGCGAGTGGGCCTGGTACCATGGATACATGATCGCCGCCAACCGTCTGGATGACTGGGCCGAACGCATCAAGGAGAAAGAGCCGGAGCTGGCGAAGCGCATGCGAGACTACGGCTGCAAGTGCGATGCGAACTATGTGAAGGTCGCCGACAATCTGCTGGACATCAAGCGCGTAGGCCCCGTGATGAGCTACCTGCGGGCC
>Ga0315315_10005774_pt1 | contig 11429 bp, 8 predicted proteins | sample M140m3416metaG_FD_203699 | JGI IMG/M metagenome (GOLD analysis project Ga0315315, IMG submission 203699) | Ammonia-oxidizing marine archaeal communities from Monterey Bay, California, United States - M1 40m 3416 | ecosystem: Environmental > Aquatic > Marine > Intertidal zone | place: USA... | reverse complement strand
AAAAAGTGCGGTTGTAAAGGTGTCGCTTTGTGACCATAATGATCCTAGTAGTGTAGTGCTGTCGTGATACGTAAGTACTTGCCATTCATAACTTGTGCTTTGTTGTAGCATTGGGATGACTATGTTGTTTAATGGATGATATACTGGGCCTAGTTCCGCCCATGTACTAGTCCCAACTATCTTGTATCTCAATTTGTACCGGTTTCCACCAGGCACTGTGTCCCAGTTGGCTACAGCATTATTATAATTTATATTTGTTGTGAATAAATTATTTGTTGTTGGGCAGTTTGTTGTGTTTGTAGTAAAACTATCTGTGACTGACCATGAGGAAGAGTTTAAGGTGTCACAGTAGGATTTTATTTGCCATATATAATCACTTAGCGGGGTGAGGTTAACTAGTAGTTTTGAGCTTAGAGCTGAATCAACGTTGTTTACAAAACTCCACGAAGAGGCGCTTATTTCTTTGTATCTGATTCTAAAAAAATTAACTTCTGATGTCTCTGTCCAATTAACAGTTCCGTTGTAATAATTTATGTTGTTATTAAAAAGACCTGTCGGGGGAAAGCATTGAGAATAACAAATCTGTGAAGAGACTGCAAAAAGGAAGATTAATATTTTTGTTTTCATTTTTCAAAAATAAGCATTTTTATTTACAATTAAAAATAACTAAACACCTGTAAGACAGTGTCTTAGGTAAATTTAAAAAACAGGAAAGATTCTTCAGAAAAGAGTCTTTCCCCCTCGCTTGGATGATATATCTCTTAAATCGCTTTAAAACACGCTTAAAACGCGTGTTATTTTTCAAATATATAAATCATGCTTGAGTGGCCTCGTTTTGTAAGTATTCCAAATATATTAGAAATAAGTCCAATTATGATTGCATTAATTAATTTCTTCTTGCCTGAAGAAAACTCTTCACTTAGTAACGATACGTAATACGAGTCAAAGATCATTGGTTGTTTTCTTTTTAGTTGAAGGCTGCTTTTCTTTAATAGTAGCGTTATTGTTTCTTGTGAGAAATGCCAAAAGTGGATTGGCACGTCCCATGCTGCCCAGTTTTCTTTATAGTATTTCGCGTCCCAGCTTTTATGATTAGGGACTGCAATGATTAATTTCCCATTGGGTTTTAATATTCTTTTTATTTGTAAAATAGTGTCATTCAGCTCAGGGATGTGTTCTAGAGAGTGCCACATACTTATAGAGTCAAATTCTGCGTCTTTGTATTGTAAAAGGCTAGCATCGTTGCTTATGGGTAGGTTGTAGTTTTTTACTGCCTTAATTCTTGCTTTTTCTGATGGCTCTACTCCTTCTGCTTTGAATCCTGCTTCTTTGCAAGCATTTAAAAACTCTCCAGTTCCACATCCTATGTCTAGATGGGACCCTTTTGCGCTTTCTTTCTTTAAAAGTGCTATTTTTTGTTTTATTGCATATCTTCTTATCTTCTGATATGTCCAGTTAAAGATTCCTTTTGAGTTATTTGTATGTGAGATATACATTTCAGAATCGTAGTATTTACCTATTTTTTCTGTGTTGGGCCTTGGGTTTGTCATTGTAAAGCTACATGTTTCACATGAAACAATATTAAAGATTTCCTTTGATGCGGTATGGTCTTTACAGCGCATTATAATGCTGAGTTTTTTATTGCCGCATAGGGGGCATTTTTTTAGTAGAATCATTTCCCTAGGTAAATTAGTAATATATTTATGTCTGAAGGAGTAACGCCGCTAATTCTAGACGCCTCTCCAATCGTTTTTGGCTTTGAAGCTGTTAGCTTTTCCCTGCCTTCTGTTGAAATAGAGTGCAGTTTCTGGAAATTAAAATTATTGGAAATCTTAATTCCTTCTAGTTTTTTTGTTTTTATTACAGAGGCTCGTTCTTTGTTCAAATATCCACTATACTTGATTTCTATTTCTGCCTGCTCAATTGCTTCGGAAGAAGGCTTTTCTTTTTTTAAATATACAGAAAGATTTTTGTTAGTTGTTAAGTCTTTAATTGTGATATGTGGCCTTGACAATACGGTTTTAAATTTCACCTTCTGTTTAAGTGGTGTGGATGCCTTCTTCTTTAGTGCATTATTAGTTCTGTCTACATCTACACTCTCCTTCTCTAGAAATGTAATTAGTTTTTTTGTTTGGGTTTCTTTTTTTGTTAATTGTTGCATTCTTTCTTTTGTTGCTAATCCAAGATCGTATCCTTTTTTTGTAAGCCTAATATCTGCGTTATCTTGTCTTAATAACAATCTAAATTCTGCCCTAGAAGTGAACATTCTGTATGGCTCCTCAGTCCCTTTTGTAATTAAATCGTTAATTAATACTCCAATATAGGCATCTGACCTTTCTAATACAAATGGCTTTTTGTTAGATGTAGATTGATGGGCATTTATTCCTGCCATTAAGCCTTGTGAGGCCGCTTCTTCATATCCTGTAGTTCCATTGATTTGTCCGCTAAAGAAAAGGTTTTTTATTAGTTTGGTTTCTAAAGTGTGTTTTAGTTGTGTTGGTGGAAAGTAGTCATATTCAATAGCGTATCCTGCTCTAAATAGCTTTACTTTTTCTAGCCCTTTAATTTTTCTAAGTGCTTTGATTTGAATATCTTCAGGTAATGATGTTGAGAAGCCATTTAGATAAATTTCTATTGTCTCAATCCCTTCGGGTTCAATAAATAATTGGTGTCTTTCTTTGCTTGAAAATCGTTCTATTTTGTCTTCAATTGAGGGGCAGTATCTTGGCCCAGTACCTATGATTTTGCCTGAAAACATCGGAGAATCTTCAAATCCTTTTTGTAATATAGAGTGCACTTCAGGTGATGTGTATGTAATAAAACAGGAATGTTGCTTTTTTTGAGCTGGTTTAGTTAAAAAAGAGAAATTACCAGGCTCTTTATCTCCCAACTGCTCTTCAGTTTTAGAGTAGTTAATGGTTCTTCCATCTAGTCTAGGAGGCGTTCCGGTTTTCATTCTTCCATGTGTAAAACCAAGTTCGATTAGTTGTTTTGTTATTCCCTCCGCCGAAGGCTCTGCTGCTCTACCTCCTTTGTAATTTTTTCTTCCTAGATGAATTATCCCATTAAGAAAAGTGCCGTTACATAGGATAATGCTTTTCCCTCTTATTTTTATCCCCATTTTAGTAACTAGTCCCTGAACAGTATTGTTTTTTATTGTTAACATTTCAACAGTATCTTGCCAAAAATCAATGTTCTTATTTGCTTCTAAGGCCAGTCGCCATTCCTTTTCAAATATTTTTCTATCACATTGAGCTCTTGGGCTCCACATAGCAGGCCCTTTACTTTTGTTTAACATTCTAAACTGAATACAGGAGCTGTCAGTTATGATTCCTGACAGCCCTCCAAGTGCATCAATTTCTCGTATAATTTGTCCTTTTGCCACCCCACCCATTGCTGGATTACAAGACATTCTTGCAATCGTTTCAAGGTTTTGAGTAATAAGTAAAACTTTGGACCCCAAGGTTGCTGCAGTATGAGCGGCTTCACAACCAGCGTGTCCAGCTCCTATAACAATCACATCATATTTTTCTTCTAGGATCATTTTATTGATAGGTAAAAATCTTCTTTTTCTCTCATTGTTTTAGCTTCACTTTTTTGTTTGTCTTTGTAGCCCAGCAAATGTAGTAAACCATGAGCCATTACTCTATCCAATTCCGCTAAAAAAGAGACATTAAATATTTTTGCATTTTCACGAACCCTTTCTGTACTAATAAATATGTCTCCACTAATCTGATTCTTACTTGAATAGTCAAATGTTATAACATCTGTGAGGTTGTCGTGTTTTAAAAACTGGATGTTTTTTTTAAGAAGATAGGCGTCATCACAAAGGATAAATATTATGTTTCCTATCCCTTTCTCTTCAGAATGAATAATTTTTTTTAACCATTGAATATTGTTTTCAAGGCTTATTTTTTTTGAGTTAATAAAATGAAAATCAATCATTTGTGATGCTATTAAAGTAAAGATTAACTTTTTTCTTATAAAAAGGTGAAAGGTGTATGGGCATGGTTTTTAAAAGCTCTTCCTGCGCTTGCTTTTGCTTTTGATAGTTGATTGTTTTGGTGTTTAAATTTTCTATGTTTATTTCCCACTCTACGCCTTCTCTTTTGTTATCTTTTCCCCTCTCTCTGTCTGCATTTTCAGTCTCCAAAAGTCGAGTAAAAATCTCTTCTTGTCGATTAATCGTTTCTTGATTTATCTTATTATTAATAATATCTTTTTCGTTTTTTTGCATGTCTTTAATGATGTTGTCAATTTTTCCTTTTTCCCCATTTCTACCAATATCATCTCGAAGTTCTGTTAGTTGTTTGCGTATTTCCTCTTGTTTTTTTGTTAGGGTCATTAATTCTTTTGCTTCTTTATTTCCTCCTTTTTTCTTTTTCCCCTTTTTTCCTCTTTCTCCTTTTTTTATTTTTTCATTAAGTTTTTTTTGTGCTTTTCTTATTTCAGACATAGACGGCTTGTTGCAATTTGGGTTTGGTTTATTGCAATTTTTTGGCTTGTTACATTTTGATGGAGGGGAGTCTAATTGTTTTTGCATTTGCTCAAGAATCTCAGATAATAACAATGCTAAATTATTAGTGGATGTCATTACAAATTGCTGCCTTTTAGTTGACTTATTTGCATTTCTTTCTTCCAATTTTTTAGTTGCTTTTTTCATGTTTGCATTGATAGATGTAATTTCTTTGTTTATAGCTGATTCTATTTGCACAACCCTTTTGCTGAGAGCAAATAAAGAGTCTTCAATTATTTTACTGTCATTAGCAAGTTTGTTTTGTTTTTGGACAAGCTTAACAAATCCTGGGCTTTTTTTTGGTGTGTTGTTGGTTTGAATGATTAGATCTTCTTGATCAAAAGAAAGTCTTATTAAGTTTTCTAATATCTTACGTAAAGTTTCCATGTCTTCTATTGGCTTGCTTTCTGCTGATGCATTTTTCATTTCATCTAATTGCTTTTTTAATCGTTCTATCTGATTTAATGCGTCTTCTTGTAATTTAAGGGATTTCTTTTTTCCTTTTTTTAGTAAGGCTCCTTTGCTTTCTAGCATTTTTTGTGTAATTTCTTCTTCCAGCTTTTGAGTTTTAGGTAGTTCATTTCGATCTTCTAAGTTCATGTTTTTCGCTCTTAAATCTTCAAGATCTTTTTTTATCTCGTCCATTTTGTTTTTAAGAGCCTCTTGCTCTTTTGCAAGTTCATTATTAGTTGATTTTATTTCTTCTGTTTTTTTTCTTAGTGCTTCTTGTTTTTCTTTTAAATCAGAAATCTTTTCTAATGTTTCCTCTATTTTTTGTTCGAACTCTAATTGCTTAAAGAGTTCTAATTCTCTATTGAGTTCTTTTTCTAGGTCAAAGTTTTCTTTATTAAGATTTTCTAGTAAATCTTTTAACTTCTCTTTATCTGTATTTTTCATAGCCTCTTCTATTTCTTTAAGAAGTTCTTGTATTTCGTTTTCTAAAACTTTCTTCATTAATGATTCTAATTCTTTTTGTTTGTTAAGAATTGGAGAGTTTAATTTTTCTTGCGTTTTTATATTTTCCGAGTTTTTCTTTTGCGTATCGACAATTTGTTTCTCTAATTGTGTTTGTTTTTTTAGAATTTCTTTTGCTTTCTTTTTTTCCTCCCAGCCTATTTGTTTTTTGTTTATTATTTGTTTGTTTAATGCAGCTATTTCTTTTTTTATTTCCTCTGCTAATAAAATAGATTTAGTTAGACCTTTTTTTGTGTTTTCATTTGTAAGGTTTCGTTTTTCAATTAATTCATTCTCAGAAGGCTCTTTATATGTGAAAATGTTACTGTTGGTATATTTTGATCCATTTATCTCGTCATTGTCCCACACCTTAAAGTAATAATTAATTTTTTCTCCAGCCCTAAGATTAAAGTTATTAAAACTCATAGTATGATAGAATTGCTCAAAGCTTTTATTTGCAATAGGCACATCTTTAGAGGTGACAATCAAAGTATTATTAGAGTCTCTAGAATAGATAAATTCTAATTTTTGAAGACGATAGTCATCTTGAATAATTCCGTTAAATAAATAAATATTATTCGTTGTATCATAAGATTGCATCAGGCTGATTTCAGGCGCTTGGTCAGCAATCGTTTTAATAAAATATGTAAGAGTATCGCTTAAATTATTAGCATTGGAGGTTATAACAGAATAGTTGGCGCTATTAAAGATTTTTCTTTTTAAGGTAATTTTCTTTTTGTTTGATTTAGCAGTCAGAATATTATTTATTAGGATAAAGCAACTGTCAGAGTTCTCTAATTCAATATTCCAATGAATTAAGCTTCCTTCACAAATAATGATATCTCCAGTGTTTTTAACTATACGGGCTTTTTTATTTGTGTGTTTTGGTGGTAAAATTTCAATTTCCATATTTACAACTTTTGGCTGAAATAAAGAGGTTACTTTATATGGAAGACTAGTATATCCTCCTGCTGAAAATTGAAATTTTATATCAGAATGGACACGTTTAAAAAGGTGTTTAAAGTTATTATTTCCTAAGTTTTTCATTTTAAAAGTATTGTTCTTTAAGGAAATAAAAATTTCAGAAGGGATTGCATTTCCTTCAACTTTTATCTGTAATAAAAAGTCGTCAAATTGCTTACAATTTAAATTTTCATTTAATATTATATAATTAAACGGAGCTTTTGGCTCGAAGAAAGTATTGTGCTTGATAATTCTGGCTGAACTTTCCATCAGAATATAATCTTTTCCAGAAAGCACAAAAAGCACTACAATTATAATGGGAGTTGACACCCACTTTAGATATTTTTTATTAATAGTAAAATCAATAGCATTTTTAAATGAAACAGGAGAAAGATGTTTTGTTTTTTGGTCGATACTTGCTGAAATTAGAGCGCTATCTGTGGAGGAAATTTCAGATAGCTCTATTAGGTTTAATAGCTTGTCATCTACTTCAGGAAAATGGTTTCCAATAATTTTAGCCGCATCTTTATGTGTAAGAGGAGCTCTGATTTTCAAGAGGTATAGAAGGGGGAGAAATACTAGTCGTGTCAGAATTAGAAATGTTATAATGATATAAGACCAAAATAAAAATGTGCGTCCAGTAACTCCAAATGAAGATAAATATTCAAGAACCGCAAAAGCCAAAAAGAAAATTAAAAGAATAGAAATGACATAAATACTACCTTTAATTAATTGATTTAGGTAGTATTTTTTGATAAATCCATTTATTTTTTCAAATAATTCTTGTCTGTTTTTCATGTTCATTGCTGCAAAAATACAATTTTAATAATCTTAAAAATAGAGTTGTTAGAGAAAGCGTATCTTTGTTGCCCTAAAAATCAGAAGATGTCAAAAGTAAGAGTTCGATTTGCTCCTAGTCCTACTGGTCCACTTCATATTGGAGGTGTTAGGACGGCACTGTATAATTATCTTTTTGCTAGAAGCAAAGGAGGAAAAATGATTTTGCGTATCGAAGATACAGACCAGAAAAGGTTTGTAGAAGGGGCTGAAGAATATTTAATTGATGCCTTAAAGTGGTGTGGAATTGAATTAGATGAGTCAGTAGTTGATGGTGGAAATTTTGGTCCATATAGGCAATCAGAAAGAAGAGAGATATATAAACCATATGCAGAAAAACTAGTAAAAGATGGTTTTGCGTATTATGCTTTTGATACTACAGAAGAACTTAATGAAATGAGAGAAAGAATGAGGCTAGCAGGAGTTCCTTCTCCCCAGTATAATGCTGTTAATCGAAATACAATGAAAAATTCACTCGCTCTTTCTGAAGACGAGGTAAGTAAAAAAATAAATGCTGGAGATAAATATGTTATCCGGATTAAAATGCCTAGGAATGAAGAAATAAAATTTAATGATATTATTAGAGGATGGGTTGTTGTAAATACTAATAACATGGATGATAAAGTTTTGTTTAAATCAGACGGGATGCCAACTTATCATTTGGCAAATGTTATTGATGATTACTTAATGAATATTTCTCATGTTATTAGAGGGGAAGAATGGTTGCCATCTGCCCCTACACATGTTTTATTATATAAATATTTAGGCTGGGAGGATAAAATGCCTGAATTTGCTCACTTGCCATTAATTCTAAAGCCTGATGGAAACGGCAAGCTAAGCAAGAGAGATGGAGATAGGTTAGGATTTCCAGTTTTTCCAGTTGAGTGGAAAAACCCTTTAACAGGAGATGTAAGTGATGGCTATAAAGAAGGAGGATACATTTCAGCAGCATTTATTAATATGTTGGCTTTTTTAGGGTGGAATCCAGGAACTACCCAAGAGCTTTTTTCTATGCAAGAATTAATAAATGTTTTTACTTTAGAAAGGGTGGGGAAGGCAGGAGCAAAATTTGATTTTGAGAAAACAAAGTGGTTTAATCAGCAATACTTGCGATTAAAACCTACAACAGAGCTAGCTAAAGAGCTTCAAACTATTCTTAAAGAAAATGATTTAACTATAGAAGATGATTTTGTTGCTAATGTTTGTGAGCAACTAAAAGAAAGAGCAACTTTTGTAAAGGACATGTGGGAGGAAGGAAAGTATTATTTTGAGCCTCCTGTTAATTATGACGAAAAGACAATTCGAAAAAAATGGAAAGAAGAGACCCCAAAATATATATTAGAATTAAAAGATAGGTTGTCAGGAGTATTAGATTTTTCATCGGAAAGTATTGAAATAGAATTTAAAAAACACATAGAAGAAAATAAATTAGCAATGGGGTCTCTTTTGCCAGCCTTTAGAGTTGCTTTAACAGGCCTTGGAGTTGGGCCATCTCTTTTTGATATAGCCGCTCTTTTGGGTAAAGAAGAGACTATAAAAAGAATGGAAATAGCTTTAAAAAGAATTAGATAATGGGACTAATATCCATAGAGGGAATTAGAGTTTTTGCTTATCATGGACATCTGCCGGAAGAGGCGACTTTAGGAGGCCATTTTAAGGTGAGTGTTTGGGTAACCGTAGACACTCAAGAGGTAGAAAAAAAAGACGACCTAAATCACACAGTAGACTACGTTAGAATCATAGAGATTGTGAAAGAGCAAATGGCAATCCGATCTAATATGATAGAGCATCCGGCAAAGAGAATTGTAGCCGAAATTTTGCCTTTAAAAAAGGTGCTAAAAGTAAAGGTAGAGGTAGAGAAAATTCAGCCACCAATTAACGCTTCTTTTGATAAAATATCGGTAATTTCTGAGGGAGAAAACTAAGTCAAATAGTTGTTAATATTTGCCTTTTTTGCAATATTTGAGTGTAGTTTTTCAATTGAAACTCTGTTTTGATGCATTGTATCTCTATCTCGAAAAGTGACTGTATTGTCCTCTAGTGTTTGATGATCAATTGTGATGCAAAATGGCGTGCCTATAGCATCTTGCCTTCTATATCTTTTCCCTATTGAATCTTTTTCTTCATACTGGCAATTGAAATCTACTTGCAATATCTTCAGAATTTCTTTTGCTTTTTCGGGCATTCCGTCTTTTTTTGTAAGTGGTAGAATAGCTGCTTTTATAGGTGACAAGAAGGGAGGTATTTTTAGCACCCTTCTAATTTCATTATTTTCCATTTTTTCTTCAGTAAAAGAACAGCTTAAAACAGCAAGGAACATTCTATCCACTCCAATGGATGTTTCTATTACATAGGGGACATAGCTTTTTTCTAATTCTGGATCAAAATATTGTAATTTTTTATTAGAGTGTTTTTGATGCGCTTGTAAGTCAAAATCTGTTCTTGAATGGACTCCTTCTAGCTCTTTAAATCCAAAAGGAAATTTAAATTCAATATCAGCCGCTGCATTAGCATAGTGAGCTAAATTTTCATGGTCATGAAAGCGATAGTTTTCTTTTCCCAAACCAAGAGAATAATGCCATTTGATGCGAGACTTTTTCCAATATTCATACCAGGAAAATTCATTTCCTGGCTGAACAAAAAACTGCATTTCCATTTGCTCAAATTCTCTCATCCTAAAAATAAATTGGCGAGCAACAATTTCATTTCTAAATGCTTTTCCAATTTGCGCAATGCCAAAAGGAATTTTCATTCGTGAAGTTTTTTGAATATTGAGGAAGTTTACAAAAATTCCTTGTGCTGTTTCAGGTCTCAAATATAAATCTGAAGTATTTTTAGAGGCGGCACCCATTTGTGTTTTAAACATTAGGTTAAATTGACGCACATCCGTCCAATTATTAGTTCCAGAAACAGGGCATTTTATATCTAAATCTTCAATCAGAGTTTTGATTTTAGACAATTCTCCAGACTCAAGATGCTTACTTAGAGCGTGAGTTATTTTAGTGATTTTTTTTTGCCTTTCTAAGATTCTCTTATTAGTTGAAATAAAAGTTTCTTTGTTAAAGGAATCTCCAAATCTTTTAGCCGCTTTATTACAATCTTTTTCATTCTTTTCTTGGATCTTTAGAATATAATCTTCAATTAGACTATCTGCACGGTATCTTTTTTTAGAGTCCTTATTATCTATTAAAGGATCATTAAAAGCATCTACATGACCAGATGCCTTCCAAGTAGCGGGGTGCATTAAAATGGCAGAGTCTAAACCCACAATATTTTCATTCATATTTACCATTGATTTCCACCAATAACTCTTTATATTATTTTTTAGCTCTACTCCATTGGGGCCATAATCATAAGCGGCTGCTAGTCCGTCATAGATTTCAGAGGACTGAAAAATATATCCATATTCTTTACAGTGCGCAATTATTTTTTTAAAACTATCTTCATAATTAGCCATGTTGCAAAAATATAAATTCTAATCTCAAAAGCGTACTTTTGTGATATGATTCAAGTAGGAAGTCAAATAATTTCATTAGATATTTTTGAAAAACATTTTGTGTGTGATTTAAATTCATGTAAAGGCGCCTGCTGTATTGAAGGAGACGCGGGGGCTCCAATTACATTTGAAGAAGAGGCAATCTTAAAGGCTGCCTACAAAAGAATAAAACCTTATATGAGAAAAGAAGGTGTTGCAGAGGTGGAAAGAAGAGGGGTTGCTGTTTATGATACGGAAGGAGAATTAACAACAACCCTTGTAAACAATAGAGAGTGTGCTTTTGTTTTTTATGAAAAAGGAATTGCAAAATGTTCAATTGAAAAAACATATTTAGAAGGTAAAATAGATTTTAAAAAACCAATTTCTTGCCACCTTTTTCCAGTAAGAATAAATGAATATAGAGGGTTCCACGCCATAAATTATGAAAAAATAAAAATTTGCAAGCCAGCATGTGAGTGTGGAAGCAAATTAAAAATACCCCTTTATTCCTTTTTAAAAGAACCTCTTATTAGAAAATATGGAGAAGAATGGTATAAAGAATTGCTAGAAGCAGCTAAATTATTAGACTAGGGGTTTAAAATATTTCCAGTCAACATAAAAAGTTCCAAAAGGAATAATGGAGGCAGTTAGTAGAACAGCAAGCGTTTTATTGGACCAATTATG
>Ga0315315_10005771_pt1 | contig 11430 bp, 8 predicted proteins | sample M140m3416metaG_FD_203699 | JGI IMG/M metagenome (GOLD analysis project Ga0315315, IMG submission 203699) | Ammonia-oxidizing marine archaeal communities from Monterey Bay, California, United States - M1 40m 3416 | ecosystem: Environmental > Aquatic > Marine > Intertidal zone | place: USA... | reverse complement strand
CATCGACTGGAATTTAGAAATCTCAACTTGTGACGAAAATTATTACAAACATCAACAAGAATTATTCATTGATTTTTTTAACAAAGGTCTAGTCTCTAGAAAAGAAAATTATGTAAATTGGGATCCAATTGAAAAAACAGTTTTAGCAAATGAGCAAGTAATTAATGGTAGAGGATGGAGATCTAATGCAATTGTAGAAAGAAAAAAATTATCTCAATGGTTTTTTAATATAACTAAATTTTCTGAAGATCTTTTAACCGATTTAGATCAACTGAATAGATGGCCTGAAAAAGTAAAATTAATGCAAAAAAATTGGATTGGGAAATCAATTGGTTGTGAAATAACTTTTCAAATTTTTAATTCAAAAGATAAAATAGAAATATTCACTACTAGACCTGATACAATATTTGGCGCAACTTTTATTGCTATTTCATCTGATCATCCTTTGTGTAAGAAATTTATTAATGATAAAAAATTTAATTCTTTTAAACAGGAGTGTTCAAAAACCGGAACTACTGAGGAAGCCCTGGCTAATGCAGAAAAAATTGGATTCGATACAAACTTATTTGCAAATCATCCTTTCATAGAGGGTAAGAAAATTCCAGTTTATGTAGCTAATTTCGTGCTAATGGATTATGGAACAGGTGCAATATTTGGTTGCCCAGCTCACGATCAACGAGATTATGATTTTGCCAAAAAATATAAACTTGAAATTATTAAAGTTATAGCTTCAGCTGAAGATAACCAAAAATCTAATGAAGAAGCTTACGCTGGTGATGGAAAACTTATTAATTCAAATTTTTTGAATGATTTAAATGTGGAAAAAGCTAAGTCACTGATTATTAAAAAAATAGAATCGAAAAAAATTGGTAAAAAAAAGATAACATACAGATTAAAAGACTGGGGGGTTTCAAGACAGAGATATTGGGGTTGTCCAATACCGATGATATATCTTGAGGATGGAAGTATTGTTCCTGTTGAAAAAAATGAACTTCCAATAAAACTTCCAGATGATGTGAACATTAATTCTCCGGGAAATCCTTTAGCGCAGCATAAGACATGGAAAAAAACTATTCACAAAAAGACGGGAAAGCCAGCAATTAGGGAAACTGATACATTAGATACTTTTGTTGATTCTTCTTGGTATTTTTTAAGATTTTGTTCTCCCAAATACGCTAAAGGTCCAGTAGATTATGATAAGTTAAATTATTGGATGCCTGTCGATCAGTATATAGGAGGTGTAGAGCATGCCATCCTTCATTTACTTTATTCTAGATTTTTTATGAAAGCTCTTGAGAAAGATAATCCTCATATGAATTATAATGAACCATTTAAAAGTTTATATACTCAAGGAATGATTTGCCATGAAACTTATAAAAGCTCTAATGGTAGTTGGCTAAATCCTGAAGAAATAGAGGTCGATAAAAAAGGAAATTATATTAGCAAAATAGATAGAAAAAAGGTGATTGTAGGACCGTCAGAATCAATGTCTAAATCAAAGAAAAATACTATTGATCCAGAAAGTATGATTAAAGAATATGGTGCAGATGCTGTAAGATGGTTTGTTCTTTCAGACAGTCCTCCGGACAAAGATATTCAATGGTCAAATCAAGGGATAGCGTCATCCTATAAATTTTTACAAAAAGTCTGGAATCTTCATCAAACTATATTGTCAAGAAGTGAAACTAAAAAAAATAAATTATTAGAAGATGAATTTGAAAAAAAAATTAATAATTACTTATTTAAAATTACAAACCTGATTGAAAACTTTCAATTAAACGTGGTTATTGCTAGTTTTTATGAAATTTATAACTTATTTAATAGCAATCTGAGTAAAGAAATTTCTAATAATTTATTAAAAATAAATTTCATAAAAGTAATGAAAGCAATGTTTCCAATGACACCTCATATTGCTGCAGAATGTTTAAATAATTTTGGGGTATCCGAATTAATGGAGTGGCCAAACATAGATAAATCTATTCTTAAAACACAAAAAATCAAACTACCAGTTCAAATCAATGGGAAAACTAGGTCAATAATAGAAATATCCAACAACCTTGATGAGAATGCTGTCAAGCTGATAGTTAAAAAAGATGAAAAAATAAAAAAATATTTAGTGAATAATCAAATAAAAAAGACTATTTTTGTAAAAAATAGAATTATTAACTTTATTATTTAAAATAAAAAGAATTACAATTAATGAATATCAAAAAAATTCATATATTTTCACTTTTATCTTTCTTACTATTTTCATCATGCGGTTATAAAACTGTAGTTCAATTGGAAGACACCGATTACCAGGTAGGGTTGATAAAACTGTCTGGTGAAAAAAGAATCGGCTATGCAATTAAAAACGATATTTTATTAAATTCATCAAAAAATAGTAACAGAGTAATTGACATAAATTTAAAATTTAAAAAAAACAAAAGTATTAAGGAGAAGAATATATCAAACAAAATAACTAAATATTCTTTAAATATTATTGCAGAAGTTGAAATAATAGACTCACAAAATAATACGAGTTATAAGAAAACATTTAATGATGTTAAAGACTATTCTGTAGCAAATAATCATTCAGGAACGTTAGCCAACGAGAAAAAAGCGTTGGAAAATTCACTCAGTTCAATTTCAAATAATATAATACAATCAATAAGACTACTAAATTTATAGTGATTATAAAAAGTTATATAATAGAAAAAAATGACGACATAATTAATAAAAATAATATGTTTCTTTTTTATGGCGAAAATATCGGACTTAAAGAAAATTTAAAAGAAAAAATAATTAAAACAGCAACTGATAAAACCGAAATCTTTAATTTTTTTGAGTCTGAACTTTTAAAAAATGAACAATTATTAAACGTTCAATTAAATAATCAGTCTTTGTTCGTGTCGGAAAAAATTATTATCATTAATGAAGCAACAGAAAAAATATTTAAACTAGTGCATGATCTTTCAGGCAATCAATTAGAAAATACTCGTATTTGTGTTTTGGCTGATGTTCTTGATAAAAAATCAAAACTAAGAAATTTATATGAGAAAAATAAAGAATTTATAATAGTAGCTTGTTATAAGGATGACGAAAGGAATCTTTCTAACTATATCAGAGAAGAATTAAAAGAATATAAGGGACTAAGTCAAGAAATAATAAATTTACTTATAAATAATTCTAATTTGGATAGAAGGATAATTAAAAATGAAATTAACAAAGTTAAACTTTTCTTTACAGATTTTGTTATAAAAAAGGAACTCTTAGTTGAATTAATTAATTTAAAATCAATTAGTGAGTTTGATATTTTAAGAGATGCCTCGCTATTAGGTAATAAAGACAAGGTGAATAGACTAATGGGTGAATTGCAATTTGTTAATGAAAATAATTATTATTATATCAGTCAAATGTATTACAGACTTAATAAACTTTTAGAATTAAACGAGATAAAAAAGAATACTAACGATAATAAGCTTGCTATGGAAATGATAAAGCCAAAAGTTTTTTGGAAAGATAAACCTGTGTATAGCGAACAAATGAAAAAATGGAATTATGATAAAATTATGTATGCGCTAGAAAAAACAAAAAACACTGAAGAATTGATGAAAATTAATACTCAAATTCGAGGAGATATTCTTATCAAAAAGTTATTAATCGATATCTGCACTAAAGCTTCTAGTCCTTTGTGAGTAATTTCGAAATTAGCTCAAATTGTTCTAAATTTTTATACTCAATATTTATTTTTCCACTGTTATTTTTTTTATTATAAATATTAACTTTAAGACCCAATATATTTTCTATTTGTTTTTGTTTTTCTACAATATTTGAATCTATATAACTTCCAACTTTTTGAGGACCTTTTTTTAATTTTGATAAATTTTCAACACTTCTAGCACTCATTTTTTTTGAAACAATTTCTTCCGCTATTTCCAATGCATTTGATAACCCGATAAGAGGTCTAGCTTGGCCAGCTGTAATACTTCCCTCCTCTATCATAGAAATTACATCTTTTGGTAATGATAAAAGCCTCATCGTATTGCTTATATGACTCCTACTCTTAGACATAAATTTAGCAATTTTTTCTTGATCATAGTCAAACTCTTCGTTAAGTCTTTTATATCCTTTTGCTTCCTCAATTGAATTTAAGTCTTCTCTTTGAATATTTTCTACAATAGCTACTTCCAAAACTTCATTATCGTCAAGATCTAAAACAACAATCGGTATTTTATGTAGTCCTGCTTTTTGGGCTGCCATCCATCTTCGTTCTCCTGCTATAATTTCATATCGACCTGGATCGGATCTTAATTCTCTTACTGCTATAGGTTGAATAACACCATTTTTTTTAATGGAACTTGATAATTGTTGTAATTTTTCTTCATTAAATATGATCCTAGGTTGAAATTTATTGCGTTCTATATCACCTATTAATGCTTGTTTTTGTTGTATTACCGAGTTTTTTTCTTCAACTACATCATTTTGATCTCCAAACAATGCTGACAAACCTCGTCCTAAACCTTTTTTGTTTGAAGAGTTCATGCAGCACTTCCTATTTGTTTGTTTTTTTCTAAAAATTCTTTTGCTAAACTTAAATAGGATTTACTACCAAGACAATTTTTATCATATACTACACACGGCAAGCCATGAGATGGTGCTTCTGATAATCTTACATTTCTAGGAATTAAAGTTTGATAAACTTTTTCTTTAAAATAATTTCTTGCTTCTTTATCTACTTGTGATGAAAGTTTGTTTCTCTTATCAAACATTGTTAGCAAAATGCCTCTGACTTGAAGCTCAGGGTTTAAATTTATCTTAATTCTATCTATTGTTTTTACTAGCTGAGTAATTCCCTCTAATGCAAAGAATTCTGTCTGTAATGGAACTAATAGTTCATCAGAGGCAACAAGGGCCATGATCGTTAACAAACTAAGTGATGGAGGACAATCTATAAAAATATTGTCATATTTGGAAAGCAAACTTTTTTCTTTTTCTAGAATTTGTTTTAATACAAATGCTCTATTGGCGTCATTTGCTGTTTCAACTTCTAGGCCTGATAAATTTACATTAGATCCTACAACATCTAAATTTTTTACTTGTGTGTTTTGAATAGTTTGCTGAAGATCATTTTTTTTAATTAATAAATTATAAATATTTTTATCTTCATCATTGTTTGATTTTCCAAGTCCCGTAGTCGCATTCCCTTGAGGATCTAAATCTATAATCAAATTATTTTGACCCAAAATGGACAGTGAGGCTGCAAGATTTATTACCGTTGTAGTTTTACCTACTCCTCCTTTTTGATTTATCACTGCAATTATGCTTCTGCTTTTCATTTACTTTACGTCTAATATAATTATTTTCGAATCACTATCAGTTATACTTTTTTCAATTTTATAACTGTAATTTTCAGCTAATGATACATTATTAATTTCTTCTTGTGCATTTTTTCCCTTAAGTATGATGATTTTGTGAGGTTTATTTAACTTTTCACGTGAAATATTGATTATTTCATTAAGTTTCTTAAATGCTCTTGATACTATTATATCTGCATCTATTTTACTCTCGTTGACATTTTTATCGACTTCATAGGATAAATTAAGTTTTTTCCTTATTAATTTTAGAAAATCTCTCTTAACTGGTGATTTTTCATATAATTTCACGTGAAAATTTTTATTTTTATTATAAATTGCTATTATTAAGCCAGGAAAGCCTGCTCCAGAACCAAAATCGCCCAAAATTAAATTTTTTTTTGTACTAATGAATCTAAATAACTGAGCAGAATCCAATATGTGCCTTTTCCATACGATTAATTCAGTATTTTTTGATATTAAATTGTATTTTTTATTATAATTAAGTAGAATATTTACAAAGTGTTCTAATTTAACTAAATCTTGATCTTTAAATTTAAATTGATTTTTAAGAACAGATTTTACCTCTTCTGGGGTCATTAAGCTGATATTTTAGATTTTATCTTTTTTAAATAGGATAAAATAATAATAACAGCAGCTGGTGTTATTCCATCTATTCTTAAAGCTTGGCCTAACGTCTTAGGGCGAATATTATTTAGCTTAGATTTAACTTCATTTGATAATCCGCTAAAAGATTCATAATTTATATCATTTGGTATCATTACACTTTCGTCATTTTTAAAAGAATTGATATCTTTAGTCTGTCTGTCTAGATATCCAAGATAGTGAGCGTCGATTTCAACTTGATCATCAATTGATTTCTCAAACTGAGGTATTTTGGTAAATATTTGCCTTATTTTTGCCATATTCACATTTCTTTGACCTATGACTTCTAAAGCTGATCTCTTGACTCCATCCATTGCAATTTTAATAGCAGATTTTCTTGCTTCATTAGGAGAAATAAAATTTTCCTTAAGTGAATTAGTTAATTGAATTATTTTTTTTTGTTTATCTAAAAAATAATTACTTCTTTTATCCCTTACTAAATTAATTTTAATCCCTAGTGCAGTCAGCCTTTGATCGGCATTATCTGCACGTAAAGTTAATCTATACTCAGCTCTTGAAGTAAACATACGATAAGGTTCGGAAACACCTTTTGTAATAAGATCATCAATCATAACTCCAATGTATGAATTGGATCTATTAAGAATAAATTCAGACTCTTTTTTTATTTTCAAAGCAGCATTTGTACCTGCCATAAGCCCTTGAGCTGCGGCTTCTTCATAACCTGTTGTTCCGTTTATTTGACCTGCCAAAAACAAAGATTTAATTTTTTTAGTTTCTAGCGTAACTTTTAACTCTCTTGGATCAACGTAATCATACTCAATTGCATAACCTGCTCTTACCATCTTAACATGCTCTAAACCCTTTATTTTAGCCAATATTTGAAGCTGAACATCCTCAGGAAGTGATGTTGAAATACCATTTGGGTAAACAATATTGTCCTTTAATCCTTCCGGTTCAAGAAATATTTGATGTCTCTCTTTTTCTCTAAATTTGACTATTTTATCTTCTATCGCGGGACAATATCTTGGCCCAATCCCCTTTATGTTTCCAGAATACATGGCGCTTTTGGAAATATTGTCACTAATAATTTTGTGAACCTCATTATTTGTATAAGTCATGCCACACTTAATTTGTTTATTATATAATCTGTTACTTAAGAAAGAAAAAAAATAAGGATCATCATCAGCCGGCTGCAATTCTAAATCATCATAATTAATAGTATCTCCGTCTAACCTCGGTGGCGTACCAGTTTTAAGTCTACCAATTTTCATTTTAAACTTAGCTAGTTGTTCACTTAAACCTGTAGAAGGCTTTTCATTATGACGTCCTGCTGGTATTTGTGTTTCACCAATATGAATTAATCCATTTAAAAATGTTCCTGTAGTTAAAATTAATTCCTTGCAAATAATTTCTTTTCCACTTTCACAAATGAAACCAATAATTTTGCTTTCTTCTTCATTAAACAAAAATTTTATTACAGGATCGGCTATTACATTCAAATTTTTATAATTTAGAAGTATTTTTTGCATGTGTTCTTTATAAAGAGCTCTATCAGATTGTGTTCTAGGTCCTCTAACAGCAGGGCCTCGGCTTTTATTTAATAATCGAAACTGAATTCCTGATTTATCTGCGACTACACCCATTACTCCGTCTAAAGCATCTATTTCTCTAACTAAGTGACCTTTACCTAATCCTCCAATAGCTGGATTACATGACATTTCTCCAATTGTCTCTATTTTATGTGTAAAAAGAGCAGTATTGACGCCTATTCTAGCCGATGCAGCTGCTGCTTCGCAACCTGCATGCCCCCCGCCTATAACTACGACATCATACTCTATTTTACTCATGCTGAGAATGTAACTGTCTATTTTTTTTTTACAAGCTGTATTTTACTTGCCTATACAGAAATCTTTAAAGATAGACCCTAATATTTCTTCTATATCAACTTTACCTACAATACTACCTAAATGCCTTGTCGCCATCCTTAGATCTTCAGCAGCAAGCTCTATATCTTTATTTTGATCTTTAGCAAGAAATTTATCTATTTCCTTCAAACAATCATTTAGTTTAGTGCGGTGTCTTTCTCTTGTAACTAATACACTGTTATTAGACGTAAATTTTTCACTTAATTTTTCTTTTAATTTTTTAATTAATAGATCAATATTTTTGTTGTTTCTTACAGACACTAATATTGTGTCGGCTGTAAATTTGTGAATTTGATTGCTTATAATATCTATTTTGTTCAGTAGGACGATAGAGTTTTTGTCTATTAAATTAATGATTTTCTCATCTATTTTTTTTTTTGAGTTATCAATCATAATTATTTTTAGGTCAGCTTCTTTTGATTTACTTATAGCTAGAGAAACACCTTTTTTTTCGATCTCATTTTTAGCCTCTCTAATGCCTGCAGTATCTGATAAAATTATGGGATATCCGTCTATGTTAAGAAAAGTTTCTATAACATCTCTAGTAGTGCCTGCTTCATCTGAAACTATTGCTACCTCTCTTTTTGATAATAAATTTAATAATGATGATTTTCCTGCATTTACTTCTCCTATAATTGAGATACGAAAACCATCTCTTATTTTTTCACCAATTTTATTATCTTCAATTATTTTTTTAATATTTTGATGAACTTCTTTAATTGATTTATGTACTTCTTTTAACAATTTATCTGGCAAATCATCCTCGGCAAAATCAATTTTTGCTTCTATAAAAGCTAAAGATTTAATTAATTTTTTCCTAAGATCATTATAATAATCCGAAGCATTGCCTTGAACTAATTTAATAGCTTGTTCTCTTTGAAGTTCAGTTTCAGCATGGATTAAATCACCAATACTCTCTGCTTTAAGTAAATCTATTTTATCGTTTCGAAAGGCAATTTTTGTAAATTCACCTGGTTCTGCTAAGCGACAACCATCTTGATCTGATAAAACTTTTAAAAGAGTAGCAATAACCGCGTTACTTCCGTGTATTTGAAGCTCTGCTAAATCTTCACCTGTGTAGCTATTTGGCCCAGGAAACCACAATAATATGGACTCGGGATCTATAATTTTATTATCTTTCGGGTCATAAAACTTACAAAAATTAATCTTATTAGCTTTGATATCTTTTAATTTAGTTAATCTTTTACAGATACTTAAAGTATCTTTTCCTGATATTCGAACTATCGCTATTCCGGAAGGACCTCTACCTGATGAAAGAGCATAAATGTTCATTTAATTATATTGATAAGCCTTGATTTGAAATTATCTTAGTAATTCTTTTTATCATGTCGTTCTTACTAATATTTTTTAAGATGATTTCTTTAAGAGGATCTAGATATTTATTCTCCTTGAAGAAGTTATGCGTTACATCAATACCTAAGCCAAAAATTATATTTTCAGGTTTTCTTTCATTGTAAAAATCATATAAAGCATTGCTATTTTTTATTGATATTCCCAAGCTTGAATAATATTTTAATATTTCTTTGAGTTTTTTAATATCTCTTAACACTAAATTAAATCCTTGCCCAGCTACAGGGTGTACGGTGTGTAAACCTTCTCCTAAAATAAGAATATTTTTACTATAATATTTCCTCTCAAGATTTAAATGAATAGGATAAGATTGAAAATTTGAAACTTTGACATTATTTTTAATCCTAAGAATATTTTTAATTTTTTCTTTAACTAAAATTTCAATTTTATTTGTATTTTTATTATAAAAATCTTTTCTCAAACTCCAAACAAAAGATAATTTATTTTTTGAAAAAGGTAAAATAGCTAAAGGGCCTTCTCTAAGGAAAAACTGACTAGTATTTATTTTTTTTAAATTGTGATTAATATGACCTGTTATTGCTATTTCTTCGTAATCTTTTTTGATTGCTCTTAAATCAATAATCTTATCATAAACCTTAGATCTTCTTCCTAAACACAAAATTGTTAAATCATAATTATTAGTAAATTCTAAATCTTTTATTTCTTTTTTAATTACTTTAATTTTATTTAACTTTAATTCTTTTAGTAAAACATTCTTGAATTTTTCATTTTCATAAACATACATTAAGTTTTTATTTTCTTCTTTTAGATTAAGAAAATTGATTTTTTCTTTTTTTGTTTCGTAATAAAGCTCAATATTTTTCGAAGGCCAAAATAACTTTTTATTCAACCTAAGAATATTAGCTTTTAAAAAGTTTAAATTGCTCTCTGATATAGCGGTAGTTCGATTATCTGGTTTTTTTTTAGATTTTTTTGATATTAAGTCAACTTTCACATTATTTAGATTGCTAATAGCTATTGCGGTTGTTAAGCCTGCTAGACCGTCTCCAATTATGCAAATTCTTTGTTTTTCCATATTATAAAATTTTTAACAGTTTCATAAAAATGATAAAAAGTACGTAAAACGATTCGAAATGAATACAAACTTTTTAAATAGTGTAACAAATTTTTTAAAAAAACGAACCTTTGAGTTGCTAGGGATATCACTAATTTCTTTAAGTATTGCTCTTGCTATTTCGTTTTTAACTTATTCTCCTGGAGATCCATCATTTGTTTACGGTAAGAACAATCCGTCAATTGAAAACTTGCTAGGTGTTTATGGAAGCTTAGTTTCCGATTTTCTGCTTCAAAGTTTTGGCGTAGTTTCATTTCTACTCATTTTCACTTTTATTTCATGGGGATTAAAATTGATTTTTCAAAAAAATATTTCAAAAATAATATCAAAAGTCTTTTTTATAGTCTTGTATGTTATCAGTGGTTGTACATTTATTAATATAAGCTTCAATAATTCTTTTTGGTTGATTGATAATGGTAATTCAGGATTTGTCGGAGACATAATTCATAGTCTTGTCTCAAAATATTTTCCTTTAATTGAGAGTCAATATTCAATTTTAATTTTAATTATTATAACGCTTAGTTTTTTTATTGCAGCTTCTGGAATTGACTTACAAAAAGTTTTAAAGAAAATATTCATTTTAAGTTTAAGTTTATTTAAACAAAAAGAAAAAAAAATATCGCATACATTAGACGATAATAATATTGTTATTAATGAAACAGATAACGATATAAAACCTCAACAAACTTTTAAGTTTGAAAAAGAAGTACAGATTGAAAAAAAATATAAAATAAAATTTAAACTACCTTCTCTTGATTTGCTTGAAAAAAATAATTCTAAGATAAATCTGGAAAGTTTAAATAAGTCTAGACCAAATTCAGAATTCATGGAACAAATTTTGTTAGACTTTGGAATTGATGGAAAAATTAAAAAAATTAATAACGGCCCCGTTGTAAGTCTTTATGAATTCGAGCCAGCACCTGGTGTTAAAGTTTCAAAGATAATAAATCTATCAGATGATTTGGCCAGAAATACAAGCTCAACCTCAGCTCGTGTATCAATAATTCCAGGTAAGAATACTGTTGGAATTGAGATACCTAATGATAGTAGAGAAGGAGTTCTATTGAGTGAAATTATTTCTAATGAAAGATTTGAAAAA
>Ga0315315_10005770_pt1 | contig 11430 bp, 8 predicted proteins | sample M140m3416metaG_FD_203699 | JGI IMG/M metagenome (GOLD analysis project Ga0315315, IMG submission 203699) | Ammonia-oxidizing marine archaeal communities from Monterey Bay, California, United States - M1 40m 3416 | ecosystem: Environmental > Aquatic > Marine > Intertidal zone | place: USA... | reverse complement strand
CAAAAGATAGATCACAATGTGGCCCAGTCTGCCCACCCCATGGATTATATTTAGCTCAAGTTTCATATGACACTGAAATATTTCCTTAATTGCTCCATTGATTAAATTTAGAATTGTTCACCGGCAAAGCATAAAAATTTGTTTATATTTATCTATGTTCACGTTTGCATTTTTTGCATAGCGGAATTGCAAACGTGTTTGTTGTTTTTTAAGGAAATTATTCATAATTAATAGAAGAATTATTAACATAAAAGGAAATTTTAAAATGGCATTTGCATCAACTACAACGAATTTAAACCAATTATTTCCATCATCAGAAAGCATTTCAATTTTTTGGGAAAATCTAAATAAATCATTACAAGCTCGAAAAAAACACCGTCAAACAATTAAAGAATTGAACCAATTAACTGATAAAGATTTAGCCGATATTGGACTTTGCCGTGGTGATATTAATGCAGTTGCAAAAGGTAGTGTAGATCATCTTATTAAACGCGGTGTAAATATTGACCCAGACTATTTTAATTTAAATAAAATATAGTACTACAAGATGTAGATGATATGGGAGCAAAAATATAAAAATTTTTGCGCCATTTCTATGAATTTCCTCTACCCTACGACCATCCTTAAGTTCAAATCATATTTTTTTGATAAATTAATATTTGAGGTAAGCAAATCAATTACTTCTGCTGTAACAAATGAAGCAATAACACTTGGTCGCTTATCATGATTTCTTTCACTTCCAATAGGACACGTGAGATCTTCAATAGAAGTATTATCATAGTTTGATTGATACCACCTTTTAAATTTATTTTTTTTTGTTTTTGAACCAATCATGCCAACATAATTAGCATCATTACGTTCTAGTGCAGCAGCAGTTAAAATAAAATCAAGCGCATGATCATGAGAAAGTATTATATATGCACTTCCTGCTGGAGATGATTTAATGTCAATCTCAGGAATAGCACTCAATCTTTTTTCAACATTGGCATCACATTTTGCAAGCTCATGAGACCTACTATCAATCAAAATACACTTTACAGGTAAATGTTGAAGCTGAAGTGCTAATGCACGTCCAACATGTCCTGAGCCCATGACATAAACATGAGGTAGTGTTTTATAATTCTCATTAAAAGAATTTAATGTTAAAGATTTATTTTTTTTAGACATTATAACTAATGAGACTTCTACATTACCACCACAACATTGACCAATTTCAGGACCGAGCGGAATTTTTAAAATATCTTTTTTAACATTTTCGATTAACATTTTTCTAGAATGATTAATAACCAAATACTCTAATTGCCCACCCCCTATGGTGCCAAATGAGTCTAAATCACTTATGAACATTTCTGTATCTTCATTACGCGGAGAAGAGCCAATAGTTTTTACAATTTTAGCTTTAACAATAAACTCATTGTCATTTAAAAAACTAACTAATTCTTTAAAATATTTTGTCATTTATTTGCCTGCTCCTGTATATTTTTTACAGCTAATAAAACCCTTTCTGGTGTAGCAGGAGTATCCAGCCTTGGGCATGTTTGATAATCATTCATACTTGATATTGCCATTGATAAGGCTTCCAAAACTGAAATTCCTAACATAAATGGTGGCTCCCCAACAGCTTTTGATCTTTTAATAGTAAGCTCTCTATTTTCTGACCAATCTGCCAATTCAACGTTAAACTCGCGAGGCATATCTGAAGCAAGTGGGATTTTATAGGTTGAAGGTGCATGTGTTTTCAATTTACCATCTTTATCCCACCACAATTCTTCAGAAGTTAACCATCCCATACCTTGAATAAAAGCGCCCTCAATTTGCCCCTTATCTAAAATGGGATTTAGTGAACGGCCGACATCATGCAAAATATCCGTTTTTTCTATTCGATACTCTCCTGTTAAAGTGTCAATTAAAACTTCAGAACATGCTGCACCATATGCATAATAATAAAATGGGTTACCTTTTCCAGCAGCCCTATCCCAATAAATATTAGGGGTTTTATAAAATCCTGTAGCAGATAATTGAGTGCGCTGCATATAAGCCATCTTAATAAATTCATTAAATGGAACAATTTCTTCTCCAACATAAACCATATTAGATAGAAATTTAATTTCAGTTTCTTGCACGCCCCAATGAGCTGCTGCAAATTTTATTAATCTATCTTTGATTTGATCAGCTGCATCTAATGCAGCCATTCCATTTAAATCAGTACCCGAGGAAGCCGCGGTTGCAGAGGTATTTGGAACTTTTTCAGTTGTAGTTTTTGTAATTTTAATTCTTTCAAAATCTACTTGAAATGCATCTGCCACTATTTGTGCAATTTTGGTATTTAAACCTTGGCCCATTTCTGTTCCACCGTGGTTTAAATGAATTGAACCATCATTGTATATGTGAATTAATGCACCAGCTTGATTATACCATGTTGCAGTAAAAGAAATTCCAAACTTCACTGGTGTTAGTGCAATACCTTTTTTTATAACACTAGAAGTTTTATTGAAATTTTTTATTGCCGTTCTTCGTGTACGATAATTTGATTTTTTTTCCAGTTCATCAATAAGCTTTGGTAATATGTTATCTTTTATTTTCTGATGGTAGGGAGTTATATTTCTATCAGTATCACCATATAGGTTTAATTTACGAATATCTAATGGGTCTTTTCCTGTAGCAAATGCTATTTCTTCAATTATTCTTTCAGCTCCAAGAACACCTTGGGGTCCTCCAAATCCTCTAAATGCAGTATTTGATACTGTATTTGTTTTCATTGGACGACTTTTTAATCTTACATTTGGGTAATAGTATGCATTATCAGCATGAAATAGCGCTCGATCAGTTACTGGTCCGGATAAATCGGAAGAGTATCCGCATCGAGCAGAAAAAATACTGTCAACTGCACTAATAAGACCATCGTCGTTAAAGGTTACATCATAATCAATAATAAAATCATGTCGCTTTCCAGTTGAAATCATATCCTGATCTCGATCAGGTCGAAGTTTGACTGCGCAATTCCATTTTTTTGCAGCAATTGCAGCAACTACACAAAATAAATTCATTTGGCTTTCTTTGCCGCCAAAACCACCACCCATCCTTCGAACATTTACTGTGACAGCATTGTTAGGAATACCCATAACATGAGCAACCATATGCTGCGCCTCACTCGGATGTTGTGTAGAGCAATGAATGACTAAATCATCATCCTCTCCAGGTATTGCAAATGCAATATGACCTTCAAGATACATATGATCCTGACCACCGATAGTAATTTTGTTTTTAATTCGATTCATATCATTAGAAACAGTTTTACTTATATTTCCCCTCTCTAATTTTAATGGTGCTGTCACATGTGGATAATCAGCACCTATAGCGCTAGAAATATTCAATGCATGGGGGAGTATTTCATATTCAATATTAGCTAGTTTAGCTGCATGGCGTGCAATATTTCGCGTTTTAGCTATAACGGCAAATAATGGTTGACCATGAAATTGCACCTTATCAATTGGAAAAACGGGCTCATCGTTTTGTCCTGTGGGACTTATATCGTTTACACCTGGTATATCTGAAGCAGTTATTGTCCCGATGACACCTGGCAACTCTTCTACTTGGGATAAATCAATACTTTTTATATTAGCATGGGCCACCTCTGAAACTCCAAGGTAGGCATGAAGAGTTCCAACAGGTTCTGTAATGTCATCAGTATATTTAGCCTGACCAGTAACATGTTTTGTAGCACTATCATGAATACGATTTGAATGAATTCCACCAGATATTTTATTTATATTATCCATAGATATTCCCTCAAACGATTGAATGTATCTGAATTGGTTCAAGTGTATCCAAATCATGTTCAAGGAAGAACCTATGCAAAAGGTTACGCGCAACACTTATGCGGTATTCTTTTGTTGCGCGCCAATCTGAAAGAGGTGAAAAATCTTCATCAAGCATTTTTGATGCTTCATAAATCGTTTTATTACACCATGTTTTTCCCTTTAAAGAGTTCTCAGTCATTAAAGCTCTTTTGGGTGTCGCAGCCATACCACCAAATGCAATTCGACAATCTTTTATTTTCCCACTTTCGACACCCATACTAATTCCAACTGCGAGTGTAGATATATCATCTTCACTACGCTTTGATATTTTATAGGCAGAGTTTAGTTGATCTTTATTTGGTAAAGGCACTCTAATACTCAAAATAAACTCAGATTTTTTAAGATCTTGCTTGCCATATTCAATGAAAAATTTTTCTATAGGCAATACTCGGGTTTGATTGCCTTTGCGTAATATAATTTCTGAATTCAAGGCGATTAGTACAGGAGGTGTATCACCAATTGGTGATCCATTTGCAATATTTCCACCTATAGTTCCCATATTTCTCACCTGCCATCCGGCTATCCGATCCCAATAGTTATCTAAAAATGGAAAGAACTTAGATAAGTATTCTTGAATTTCTGTATAAGTAACCCCTGCACCAAAAATTAATACATCATCTTTGACTTCTATTTTCTTTAAATCTGTTAGGTGACCAATAAACAATGCTGGAGATATTGGTTTTAAAAATTTCGTAACCCACAATCCAACATCAGTTGCTCCAGCAACAATCGTTGCAGAGGGTTGATCTATTAAGACATCAGCTAAATCATCAATATTCGCAGGTAAAATTGATTTGATAGTACTATCGCGGATTACCACTCTTGCATTGTCTTGTAGTTTAGAAAGATTTTTTATTGTGTTTTCACGTTCTGTAATTAATTGATCTGAAATAGGATTCCCAAACTTATTTACAGCTAAAGCAGCATTAATTATTGGCTCATAACCTGTACAACGGCAGAGATTTCCCTGAACTGCAATTTCTACTTCACGTTTTGATGGATTGGAATTTTCCATCCATAATGAGTATAATGACATTACAAATCCAGGGGTGCAAAATCCACATTGACTTGCATGGCATTCTACCATTGCTTTTTGCACCGGGTGCAAATCACCATTAGACCCAGATAAATATTCAATCGTTACTACATGACAACCATCCAACGAGGCTAAAAATCTTATGCAAGCATTTACGATTTCATATTTCAGCCCACCGTTAACCAATCTTCCAACTAAAACCGTACAGGCACCACAATCACCTTCAGCACAACCCTCTTTGGTTCCTATTAATTGTTGATCTAATCGTAGAAAATCCAAAAGAGTTTGTTCAGCTTCAAAAGCGTCCAATGTAATATCACGGTTATTTAATATAAACTTTATTTCATTACGAATTTGCATTTATATTCCTTCGTATAGGCTCATGCTATATTATATATTATGTTTATATCCTAGCTGACTACTACTTAAAAGCGTTGCATTATTTAAATACTTTCAACAATATGTTGAAAATGATTATATATGAAATATAATTATATAAAGCATATAGGAATAGTAATGGCATACGTTGACAGTTTAAGGGTGTTCGCTAGAATTATTGAACTGGGCAGTATCACTTCAGGGGGGCGTGATTTACGAATGACGCCAGCTGTTGCAAGTAAAAGAATTAAAGAATTAGAGAAACACCTTGGCGTTAGGCTTTTCAATAGAACGACAAGATCACTTACTCCAACTGGTGTTGGTAGAGTGTTTTACAAAGAAGCAAAAAAAGTTTTGGCATCAATAGATAATGCAGAAAATGCAATCTCACAATTCTCAGACACACCACGAGGTGTAATACGAATTACTACTCCCTTGGGTTTTGGGCGTCGAGTTATTGCACCATTGGTTCCTAGTTTTGTTGATAAATTTCCAGGGACTGAAATTAGAATGCGGCTATCTGATCGTAAAGTTGACATTTTAGCAGAAGAATTAGACATGGCATTTTTCATAGGTACGCCTCCAGACTCGAACCTTAAGCTTAGAAAGATTGCAGATTGCAAAAGAATATTATGCGCCTCTCCTGAATATCTTTCAAGAATGGGCACTCCATCCTTTCCCGATGATATCATTGATGGCTTACATAATTGTTTATTATTACGTTATCCTAGATCTCCCGAATATTTTTGGACTGTAAAAACAAATAATGGTTCCCAAAAGTTAAATGTCTCAGGAAAATATGATGCTGATGACAACGATGTTTTGACAAAATGGGCATTATTAGGGCATGGAATAATTAATAAACCACATTTTGAAATGGAGGATTATATAAAAAACGGTAAGTTAATTGAAGTTTTACCAAGCAATCCACCAATACCATCAATTATTGGCTGTCTCTATCCACATAAAAAACTACAAGACCCAAAAATGATATATTTTATGGATCATATTATAAATAATTGTAACCCTATATTCCAATTTAAAGATTAAAGTTTTATTTTAAGCCTAGGGCTTTTTTCCTCTTTTCAGTCCAACTCATAATGGTCTGATCAAAAGTTAACGCCATAAGTGACACACATAAACCTAACACAAAATTCTTACCTAAATCTGTACCAGCCAATGTTCTTTGCAGTTCTTGACCTAAGTCTTGTGTCCCAATAAATGCTGCAATAATCACCATGAAAAAGGCAAACATAATAGCTTGGTTAAATCCAACAGCCATAGTTGGCAAAGCAAGTGGAAGCTGAACATTTATTAATTTTTGAAATCTAGAAGCTCCAGCCATATCTGCTGCTTCGGTCATTTCAGGAGGTACACCTCTAAGACCTTCAACAGTATATCTAACCAAAGGAACCAATGTAAAAATTAGAATAGAAAATATTACCGCAACGTCATTAATCCCAAAAAGCATAATAGCAGGTAACAGATAAATGAAACTTGGGAAAGTCTGAGCTGTATCACAAAACAATAATATTCGCCGAGACCATTTATCACTTCTCGCTGCCCAAATAGCCATTGGTAATCCAATGAGCATAGCCAAAACAACTGCTGAGATAACTGTATAAAGAGTGATTACAGAACGATCCCACCAACCTGTTGAAGCAACAAAGCAAAAGAAAAGAAAAGCGTATATAGCAGGCTTCTTACCCCCTAACCAAAGAGAGAATACAGTAATGAATAATATAAAAGAACTAGTAGGAATCCATAATAAAGTATCACGAAAAGGAATGAGAACCTTTGTTATCAAAAACCACCGCAACCAACCTGTTACCGCCTGCACTCCATCAATATCAAGGAACCCTTTGATTAGTCCATCAATCTCTTTGCCTTTAGAGAAATGTTGTTTTCGGCCAATTTGATCAGCAAATTGCACTTCCATACTAAACAACAAAAAACCAAAAAATGCCACAACAGCAGCTAATAAAAAGAAATGGCGCTCCCACCATGGAGCCCCACGTTCAAAATGGACTGGTTGTTTAACAACCCATGCTTTTGACAGGCGATCTAACATCACAGCAACAAGTACAATTGTTACACCAATTTCAAAGGAGCGCCCCAATTTAAAAGAATTCATCATCGCTAGAAGCTTTGCTCCTAGCCCAGGCATTCCTATAAATGCGGTTAAAACAACCATTGCCAAACAAAGCATAATAACTTGATTTAAACCCACCAAAAGCTCGGTGCGCGCAGCAGGAATATAAACCTTGCTAAGCATCTGCCAACGTGAACATCCAGCCATTTTACCAGCTTCAACTATTTCAGGACTTACTTTTTTCAAACCTAATGTGGTCATCAAAATCATTGGAGGTATTGCATAAATGATAGTGGCCATAGCACCTGCTGTAGGCCCTACCTTAAAAAAGATAACTGCAGGAAGTAAGTAGGTAAAAAACGGTAATGTTTGAAGTACAGAAAGTAGAGGTCTGAGAAATTTATCAAATTTTGCAAATTTCCATGCAGCAATACCAAGAAGTAATCCAATTATAAATGAAATTGGGGCAGCGACTACTAAAACAGAAAGGGTTTCCATTGCCAATTTCCATTGCCCTATGAGTGCAGTCCAAATAAATGTACCACCCCCTAGGAGAGCCAAGCGCCAACCACCTAAATAATATCCAATTACTGCAGCAGTTGCGGCAATTGAGGACCATGGCAGTGGACCAAGTTTATATCCATTTAAAATTATTGCATAAATACTTACAATACCAAGGATTATCATTGGTGATAAAAAGCCATGCTTAACAAATGTGTAAATACAGCCAACAGCAGACAATCCAAGGAATAACCACATAAGTGTTAATTGATTTTCATCGCCAATAAAAAACGTAAATAAAATTGCTGAAATGGTAATTATGCTTGCAGTTACAGAAGCTATTTTGCGACCATCAATGAAATACACAAATGCAGTTGCAGGAAATATTAGTGATACCCAGTCTATAGGATTAAAAAAATGAACCCTTGCTCCATAAAATAAATGCGCCATTACTTTTAGTTGAAATTCTAAGCGCTGAGAAAAGAACCGAGTTATAGATGTCATCCAGTCTCGATTATTATTGAATTTTTCATCAAAAGTTTCTGCATATTTAGGTATTACATCTTCTGGCATACGGTTTAAAAAATCAGGTAAAATACCAATAATTTTTGCTAAGACTAATAAAATACTTAAACTCAAAAGACTGAATAATATTGATTTATCATTAAGTATTTTTTGTTTAGCAAATATCAAACTTTGCATTATTTATCTCCTAACAATACATCCAAAGCTTCTTGCCTATTCATTGATCCAATAATTTTTCCTTTTTCATCTTCAATAGGAAACTCTTTACGAGCATCATTAACAATTGTTCGTGCCAATTCTTGAATAGTTGCATTTGCAGATAGAGCAACACCAGTAATTGATTTTTTTGCTCCTGCTCTCATCAAAGTTTTAGCTCGCACAACACGTGCAGTATCTATTTCTTGTGTAAACTTAGCAACGTAATCAGTAGCAGGATTTAAAACAATTTTGTCTGGAGTATCACACTGTTCGATCGCACCATCTTTCATGATAGCTATTCTATCAGCAAGCCTAAGGGCTTCGTCAAAATCATGTGTCACAAAAATAATAGTTTTTCCCAGCATATCTTGTAAACGTAAGAATTCATCCTGCATTTCTCTACGTATCAAAGGATCTAAAGCTGAGAACGGCTCATCAAGAAACCAAATGTCTGGCTCAATAGCCAAAGATCTTGCGATACCAACACGTTGTTGTTGCCCACCAGAAAGCTCACGTGGGAAGTAGTCTTCTCGCCCTTCTAAGCCAACTAATTTTATAACTTCTAAAGCACGATCTCTTCGATCATGCTTGCTTTGCCCTCTCATCTCCAATGGAAAAGCTACATTTTCCAAAACTGATCTATGAGGCAATAAGCCAAAACTTTGAAACACCATCCCCATTTTATTTCGTCGTAAATTTATTAGCTCTTTTTCTTCCAGTGCCATGATGTCTTGATCATCAATTTTTATTGTACCACCTGTAATATCATGTAACCGAGACATGCATCTCAAAAGAGTTGATTTACCTGATCCAGACAAGCCCATTATAACAAGCATTTCACCTTCAAAGACGTCTACAGAAACATCTTTTACACCTGCAATATATCCATCTGCTTGAATCTCTTCATAGCTTGTGTCTTCTGATAAAGTTTTGAGATATTTTTCTGGTGCAAACCCAAAAAGTTTCCAAACATTTTTACAAGATATAACTGGCTTTGAATTTGTCATATTTTATTACTCACTTTAAATAAAACCCTGCCCAATTTTTGTGAGCAGGGTTAAGACTTTTTAATCTAACTAGTTAAATATTAGTTAGTCCATGCTTTCCAAACAGACTCATTGTTTGCTAACCATTCAGCCGCAGCTTCCTCAGGTTCCATCTCATCAATATCTACAAATTTAGCCATTTCAGCGATTTGTGGATTTGTGAATGAAATCTTTTCAAGAGTTGAATACGCATCTGGCCACTTATCTTTCATGCCGTCCCAAGCTGCTTTCTTTAGATAACCTTTAGCAGGGTTACCACAGTCATATAACGCATTAGGGTTAGGTCCTACTGATGGATCTTTATCACAACCGTCTACCCACTCAGGGAATTCAACAAATTCACCCGGCCATACTGCTTCTGCAAAGTTTGGTGTCCAGTTAAATACAACTACTGGGCGTTTATCTTTCTCAGCAGCACCAATTTCAGCCCAAAGAGCAGCCGCAGATCCTGCATTAACAACGACAAAGTCCATGCCCAATGCATCTACACGCTCTTTACCATGCTTCAACCAGTCAACTGGGCCATCTAAATATCTGCCTTTGTCACCAGTCTCAGCTGTTTTAAATAGATCTGCACAAGCATTTAACGCTTCCCATGAAGGTAATCCTGGACATGCATCTTTTGTCCACATTGGATACCACCAGTCTTCGCGAGTAACTGCATTATGATCACCTACATCGTGTAATCCACCTTTTTCTAGAGCAGCACGGAATGAAGCACCAAATGCACCTTCCCAAACTTCTAGCTCAAGCGCAACATCGCCCATACGAACTGATTCATATACTGCTTGGCTGTCTGTAGTCACAAACTCTACTGCATTTCCCATTGATTCGAAAATTTGACCAACCGCATGGCTCATTACAATTTGTGATGACCAGTTGTGGATTGGTATTACAATAGGGTCACTACTGTCTTTAGCTGAAGCCGTGAATGGCATAGCCATTATTGCCGAAGCTGCTAATGTTAAAGTTAACTTTTTCATTTATTCCTCCAAGTTATAGGGCGGGCATACCCGCAAATTTAGATGGCTTATGGCCATTCATTAATTTCTTAGAAATCTTAGTAGGACTATACTGCCATAATTTTCCTATCAATCAAGTTTTTTTATTGATAGGGGCGATTTTTTTTTAAAGATTATAAAATAAAGACAATTTTTATCTTGTTTTGATACAATTAAAGGCTAAATGTTAATTAATATTCCAGAGAGTGGCTCTTTTTTTAATAAAAGGAATAAATTTGTATATTTTTAACCATTTTTATGTTTAAATATACTTAAAGTGTTAAAAAAACTAGATTTTTGACTAAATTTTAAGCATAGGGGTGCATAGTAATTAACAAAGAAACTAAAATTGTGAAACTAGATCAAAACCCACATCGAATCAGAGAACCTCGTGAAAAGGTACTTGAACTTGCAATCGGTAGAGAAGTTAAATCTCACCGGCGCCAAAGGTCTATGACTGTTGCTGACTTGGCAGCATCGACTGGTTTATCTATTGGAATGTTATCAAAAATTGAAAACGGGAACACATCAGCGTCTTTAAATACCCTTCAAACACTTGCTGATGCACTAATGATACCCATTACATCACTATTTCGTGGTTATGAAAGCTCTCGAACAGCTGAGCATACAAAATCAGGTGAAGGAGTTGAACTTGAGCGCGCAGGAACCCGTGCAGGCCATCAGTATAATTTATTAGGCCATATCGGTGGTAATTCAAGCGGTGTTATTGTTGAGCCATATCTAATTTCTCTCACAAGTGAATCTGATACATTTGAAACATTTCAACATGACG
>Ga0315315_10005763_pt1 | contig 11438 bp, 10 predicted proteins | sample M140m3416metaG_FD_203699 | JGI IMG/M metagenome (GOLD analysis project Ga0315315, IMG submission 203699) | Ammonia-oxidizing marine archaeal communities from Monterey Bay, California, United States - M1 40m 3416 | ecosystem: Environmental > Aquatic > Marine > Intertidal zone | place: USA... | reverse complement strand
TTGATGCTGTTCAAGCTTCTTTAGCTACTGCTGCTACTGCTTCTGCTGTAACTGCGTTACAAGCTGAATTAGACGCAATTGAAGCTGATTTAGATGATTTACTTGCTACTTCTAACATTTACTCTACGGATGTATCTGTTACAAATGCTACAACATTAAATGCTGCATTAGCGCTTGGAAACAAGCTTAATGTTCTTAATGCATCTTTAACAATTACTGGATATTCTGGTATGAGTTATGCTAATGTTCAAACATTAATTGATAGAGTAAACACTACAACTGGTAATATAGTTTATACTGCTGCAAGTTCTCTTGGAACTGAAGTTGTATTTAACAACCTAGTTTCTGCTGGAGACATTACAATGACTCAGCCAGGTGGTTACCATTTTCCAAAACTAGCTAACGCTGGAACTATCGACATGAAGAGTACTTACGAAACACTTGTTACGAGAGTAAACTTCCCTGCACTTACTACTGCAACTGCTGTTCAAACTGATGCTACTGGTACAGGTATAACTGTTGACTTTACTTACGCTACTAGTGTTAACTTTGCTGCAATGGCTACATCTCCTTCTAGTGTAATTTCAATTACTACTAAAAAAGATGCTGCTTTAGATTTAAGTTCTTGGGTATCAAAAGATGCTTCAGGAAACTATGTAGGTGCTACTGTGACGCTTAACGGTCCAGCTTCATTTACTAATGGTACTGCTGCAGGAACTTTTGCTTCTACTGGTCTTCCAGGGAACACACTAGGTGCTCACCAAGGGACAATAACTCTTGATAATGTTGCAACTGCTGCAATTCACAACTTTAGAGGTACTATCGATATCAATGGTGGTGTTAAAAATGTTACTCTTAATAATGTAGTTTCTGCTGATATAGCAGGTGCTATTGCAATGGAGTCTATTAACGCAACTATGATGAGAGACAACACTCCAGGTCAAAGCGCAACTACTTTAGCAAACTTAGAGGATGCTGATGATAACACTGCACAAGACCTTGCATTTACATCTGCTCACGCAAAATTAGCTTCTGCAACAGTTACTGGTAAAACAGGTGATATTACTTTCACTTCTGTTCCAGTTCTAACAACTGTTGATTTAACTGGTGCTGATGCGTTTACTGTGTCTGCTTCAGGGAATGCTTCACTAACTTCATGGACTGATGCTTCTAAAGCAGATGACAGAACATTTAGTGATAACGATTTAATGACTTCTGTTTCTCTTAGCGCAACTACTAAACTAACTGCTACTAGTGATACTGGTGCAACAGTTACTGTTAATGGTAACGCTGAGTTATTAAGTTTAACTGTAGGGATGAACAGCGTTGATAATCTAACGATTACACAAAACCCTAAATTAGCTACTATATCTGGTGCAACTGCACTTACAGGTAATGGTACTTCAACTACAGTAAATGTAGACATTCACCAAAATGCACTTGTTGCGTCTTCAATTAAAGACACAAAAGAAGCTACAGCTTTAGCTGCTACTGCTGTCGGTGGATCTACTGACCTTGGTTCAATCACAACTACTTCAGGAATTAAAGATCTTGACGCATATTTAGCTGACGCATTAGCTGCAACAGGTACGGTAAGTGTTTGGTTTGATACAGTAACTAAATTAGAAACTCAAGCTACTTACGGTGGAACTTATACTGACGTAACGTCGGATTTAGTTGCTCCAACTGCATGGGATGATACTACTGCTAGAACTAACTCTGATAACTTCTCAGGTAATTACGAAGGTTATTACGCATATGCATTCGCATTTGATGGATCAACTGCTTCAAGTGTTACAACAGGTAATAGAGATGCACAAACTGTAACTAACGTTTTTGATGTTGGTAGAAATGCTGCTTCTTATACAGACAAGTTATTAGCTTCTGGTGAAGGTCTTATAGTTGCTTATACAAATGGTACAACTACATTCAAGCAAGGTGATACATACAATGGATCAACTGTTACTACTGTTGATGACCTTGTATCTTATATTAATGCTGATACAACTCTAGATGCTCTAGGTATAGACCTAGAAGCTGATAGAAATGGATTTGAGAAAACATTATTAGCTATGACATATAGTATTTCAGCTGATAACGGTTTAACTCAAACTGCAGGTGCAATTTCTGGTGCTGGTGCAATTTGGTATAATGTAACTACAACTGAAACTGGATCTACTTCTGCTATTCAAGCTGCTGATGCTTCAGCGAACGATGCTGTTGCAGCATTAACACTTGATTTAAGAGATGCTCTACAAGCGCACAACTTTAGTGCTGCAACTGGAACTAACGGTAACCAATTAGTTGTTTCTAGAATGATTTCTGGTGGAACTACTACTGATAGATCTCCATTATCATCTCTAGTTACTGTTGCTCCTATATTTGATGCGGCTCAAACAAGTACTATTGCTACCTTAGTAAAAGGTGATACACAGTCTAACAAGGCTGCTATTGCAAACGGAAACGCTACATTTAGTGTAGCTTCTACTGAGTTAAAAGGTATTAGAGTTACAATGAAGAATGTTGGTACTGGTGCTTTTGCTTCAGCTGTTTCATTATATGCAACTCCTACATCAAACACTGCTATTATTACTAACGGTGGTGCAACAGATAATGGTATTATAGCTAATCCAAATGGTGCTGATGGTCTTTTAACGGCTACAAACGCTCCATCATTTGCTAACTATCCTTCAATTCAGGCATATGTTACTGGATTCACGGATATTACTGCTGGTACTACAACTACAACTGGTGAAACTATTACTGCTGTTACAACAGACAGAACAGGATGGTAATAACTTAAAGTAGTTTAAGTTTTATAAATTAAGCCTCTCATTTGAGAGGCTTTTTTTTATCTTTGCGGTAATGGCATTTAGTAAAAACTTACTTTCAATATCATATCTAGCTTTATTAACTATTTCAATCTATACGCCAAGATTTGATGTGCTAGATAAGATGGCTATTCAGTATTTTTTTATAAGTATATCAAACATCTATGCTATTATTGGTTTACTAGTTTTGTATAAAAAAGATTTTACCTCAAAGCCATTTAAGCACCCATTAGTCCTCGTAACTTTAGGATATGTTGTAATAGCTGCATTATCAATGATTAAATCTATAAATGTCATTGAATCTCTTGTTACATTAAGTCATTTGACTACTATCTCAATAACAACAGTTTTATTAATCTTTCTTACTTACGAAAGATTAATTAAAACAAATTATATCCTTATAATAATACTGATAACACTAATAATTGACATAATTTTTTCCTTAGGTCAATATATTCCATATGTAATTAATAATATTACCTATTCACTTGAAGATAATTGGAGACTAGTTGGGCTATACGGTAATAGAAATATTCTTTCAACTACAATAGCATTTAGAATTCCATTGATCGTTCTGCTTGCTTATAGACTGAAGAATAATTATCTACATTTATTAATTTTATCAATTTCAACAGTTGGATTTTTTAATATAACACTTTTGTCATCCAGAGCTGCATATCTATCAGTTATAATCTGTGTTTTCATATGCCTAGTATTATCTATATATAAATATTTTAGAGATAACAGGAATATTCTATACGTAAATAGATATATTCTTTTATTATATATTTTACCTTGTCTAGTTGCATATTTCATGTCAACAAAAGCAATTGATCCTGGCACTCAAGGCAATGTTTCTTCTAGAATTTCAACTATCTCAAGTACGAATGATACTTCAAAAAATACCAGACTTAGGTATTATATGCAATCTTTAACGCATATATCTAAAAATCCTATACTAGGAGCTGGTATAGGTAATTGGAAAATTTTATCAATTAAATATGACTCCAAGAATATCAAAAATTACATTATTCCATATAATGCCCATAATGACATTCTTGAAGCTACTGCTGAAACTGGAGTTTTTGGAGGAATTCTCTTTTTATCTTTCTTTCTTATTATTCTTTATTACTTATTTGAATTATTAAGAAAAAATATATTAAGTCATGATGATTATCTTCCAAGTGTTTTACTAATCCTAACCTTTGTAGTATATTTTATCGATTTAAATTTAAATTTTCCTTCATCACGTCCAGTAAATCAATTCTTGTTACTAATGTTTATGTGTTTAGTATTAAATTATAAAGAAGAAATAAATGAAAAAAAATAGTTTTATAGCTTTCCTATTAATTGTTTGTTCATTAACCATTTTTTCAAATTTTAAAGTCTTTAAGGCTTACATTGGACAAGAGGAGATTTTCAATATAATTTCAACTTCAGACTATAATATGGAAGAATCCTTTAGAGAGCGTATTTCCTCTGGCTATCCAAGTCTGTCATCAACTGTTATTCCACTTAAAAGTATTGTAGGCGCTCATTGGATAATAAACGATTCAATCGATAAAGGATTAAAATTACTTAAAGAGGGAGGAAAGCATAATCCATACTTAGGTTTTACAGATATGATATATGCTACCCTATTTGAGGAACTAGGCATGAAAGATAGTTTTGCTCATTATGCCAGAAAGGCTGTCTCTAAACTTCCAAATGCCCCACAACATTATGTTTTACTTTTAAAAACAATGCTAATGGAAGATAAAATAGATAGTTTGGACATAATATTTGATAATATAAAAGATAATGTTAACGATCCTCAATTGTATAAAGTTTATTTAGCAGGAGCACTTGATAGAATAGATGAAATGGACTCATTACGGGTTATTGAAAATGCAAAAATTGTAAAATCTAGATATGGTTGGGCTTTTGAAGATTTAAGGTTATTGGCAGACTATGTTATTTACGGTCAGGATAAAGTTAAGAGGAGCATAGAGTTAAACAAAATTGCTATTGATACATTTCCATCCAATCCAAAATATAGTATAGAAATTATGAATGATATTATAGAGGACATACCAGATAATATCTATAACTATGAGACACTAATTGAAATGTATTTTAGAGATAATCAATTCCTCAAAGTGACTGAATTATATGAAAGTTTAATAGACAAAGAGATGGTAAATTTCAATGCTACAATTGTAGAGTTTATTACTATATCATATATAAATTCACAAAAACTTAGCTTTGGCTGCTATTTGGCTCAACAGCTTAACTCTGCTGGATATAAACTTTCCTCCTCAGTTGCTCTAGCTTGTAATGTATCGCAATAATATAAGCTGTATTATACCAGTAGTTCCAGTTATTATTAAAAGACTCTGAACATGTGTATACCCTTTTAAGATAAGCCTGTGGTGTATGTGAGATTTATCTGCTATAAAAGGAGAGTTACCTGATAACACTCTTTTTGTAACAACAAAAATTGTGTCAATAATAGGGTATATATAACATAATAAGATTAATATAGGAGTGGAAATATTTATTCCTGCATCAGACCCAGCATTGTTAACAAATAAAATTAATCCTACAGAAACCACCCCACCCAGAAAAAGACTTCCACTATCTCCCAGGAATACTTTATTGTCTCTTTTAAAATTGAAATAGTATAGGGGTATTAATGCAATTGATATAGTAAGAAAAACAAATGTGTAGCCAGCAGATATTCCATTTGAACTCACAATTATTAGAATTAGAAACTTTAAAGTTTCAGTAATAGCTAAGCCGTCAATTCCATCAGTAAAATTTGTAGCATTTACTATGAAAACAATTAAAAAAATTGTAATAATTTGTGATATCAGATATGTGATTTCATATATTCCTGCAAATCCATTTAGTGTTTCGACAATAATACCTTGATCAATTATTATTTTAGCCACAATTAATTGAAAGATAAATTTAAGCTTAAAGTCAACCCCATAAATATCATCATAAAGACCAACTGTATAAAGTATTCCTAAAGGAATTAAAATAGAAAAATCAAAAAATTGATCAGATTGAATATAAAAATAAAGTATTAATAAAAAGAATGTTCCAAAAATTGCTGATCCACCGCTTCTTGTAGCTAATACATTATGAGAAGATCTTGACACTGCTTTATCAAACTTGTTTTTTTTAATAAAATATTTTTGAAAAAATAGATTTAATAGAATACTTAAAAAAAAAGTTATTAAATAAATTAAATCCATAGTATTCATTAAAGTTACTTAATTTAGATAAATATGATGATAAGACTAATTATAATTTTTTCTATCTGTCTGACTTGTTTATTATCAAATTACCATGTGTTTCTTTCAGTTTCATATCAATCTGAACTTTTAGATGATGCTAAAGATGACAAATTTTCGATAAATAAAGATGAATTAAATAACCTAAACTTTTATTATCCATCACTAGCTTTAAATTCAGTACCAATACTTACATATCTATCTCGATATGACACAAATGTAAAAAATTATGACCAAGCTATAAATAAACTTAATCTGTCGATAATTAAAAATCCATATAGTTTATATTCTCATTATTTGTTAGCAAGAAATTATATTTTTAATAATGACTATATAAATGCTGAAAATACTTTAGAGTATATTTTTACACTGTCACCACAAATTGAATCCTCCTCATCACTATACTTTTTCATACTGGGTGAAAATAAAAGATTAGATAAGTTAAAAAGTTTTAAGAGTATAGTTGTGGAAAATGAAAATAGAAATATTTGGCTATTTTATTTATCATCGATAGAAAAAAATATTTCAACCAAAGATGATAAGATGTTTCACACTCAATTAATTAACATATTTGAAAATAAATTTTAATTTTTTTTTTAATTATATTTTAAGTACTTTTGTTACTTGATTTATATTTAAATTATGAACTGGTATGTTCTATGTACTAAACCTAATACTGAGATAAAAGTTGCCGATGCACTTAATAATCTCGGAATTAATGCTTATTGCCCTAAATATACATTATTGAAGCAATACTCAGATCGTAGAAAAAAAATTGAAAAACCTCTTTTAAAATCCTATGTTTTAATTAATATATCAGATAAAGAAAGAGGTAAAGTTTTTTGCGTACCAGGTGTAAAAAGATACTTATTTTGGCTTGGGAAACCTGCCACAGTAAGGCAAAATGAAGTTGAAATAATTGAAAATTATTGTAAAGGTGTAAATAATATTCCTATTAATTCACAATTAAATATTGGAAATAACTTTGCAGTTACATTTGGTCCTTTTAAAGGGCTTAGTGGAGAAATTTTGAATATAACTAACAATAAATTAAAAATTCAACTAAAAAATATCGGACTGTTTTTGACAGTTAACGTGGCATAGTTGTAATTTTTTATTCTATTTTTTGGTTGACATATTGTGTCAGCCACGGCGGAGCCGTAAAAATTTTAAAATGCTTGAAGATTTAATTACATCAAAAACTAGACTAAGATTATTGATAAAATTTTTTATCTCTCAAGCTAATAGTGCCTATCTGAATGGGTTAGCAAATGAAATGGGGGCATCTACTAATAAAATTAGAAAAGAGCTTAACCATCTTCAAGAAGCAGGATATTTAAAGAAAATAAAAGTTGATAATAAAGTTGAGTATAGGGCAGATACTAAACACCCTCTTTTTGAAGTTTTGCGTAAAGTGGTGATGAAACACCTTGGTTTAGAAGACATTGTTGATACTGTGCTGGAAAGGATGGGAAATGTTGAACAGATAGTTTTAGTTGGAGATTATGCAAATGGTCAAGACAGTGGTAAAATTGAAATTTTTCTTATTGGAGATGACCTCAACATGGATTATATATCTCAATTAGAATTAAAGATTGAAAAACTGATAAAAAGAAAAGTAAGCTTTTACTTAGCATCAAAGTTCTTATCAGATCAAAAGCATATTACATTATTTAATAGAAAAGTAAAATGAAATCTATAGAGAAAGAAGAAAGACCCTGGGGAAGATTTTTTGTTATACATGATGAAAGAGAATATAAACTCAAAAGAATTGAAGTTGATCCAGGGGGAAGACTATCTTATCAGTATCATAAAAAAAGATCAGAGACTTGGACAATCGTTGAAGGAGAGGCTTTTGTTACATTGGATGATAAATCATTCAATTATAAAGCAGGAGATACTATCTTAATTTCTCAGGGAACAAAACATAGAGTCGAAAATAAAGGAGATAAAAAATTAATTTTTATTGAGGTTCAAACTGGAACATATTTTGGAGAAGATGATATTGTTAGAATTGAGGATGACTATAATAGAAGTTAAATGAAAAAAAAAGCAATTATTGTTTCGGGATATTTTAATCCATTACACAAAGGCCATATAGAACTTTTTCATACAGCTAAATCAAAGGGGGATGAGCTTTTTGTAATTGTAAACAATGACTATCAAAGAAAATTAAAAGGTTCTAAGGAATTTATGTATGAAGAAGAAAGAGTATTAATTATAAAAGAACTTTTAATAACAGACAAAGTTATTTTATCTATAGATATGGATAAAACAGTTTGTGCTACACTTAATAAACTTAATGCAAGCTTCTCAAATGAGTATGACTTATACTTTGCTAATGGAGGAGATCAAAGTAATAAATCTATTCCAGAAGAAGAAGTGTGCAGTAAATTAAACATTAAATTAATTGATGGATTGGGAAATAAAGTTCAATCTTCATCGTGGCTCTTAAAAAACAACAATAGATGAAAATAAAAAATATTTGTTGTATAGGGGCTGGATATGTTGGAGGGCCAACCATGGCTGTCATTGCATTAAAGTGCCCTAATATTAAAGTTACTGTTGTCGACAAAAGCTCAGACAAATTAGATTCTTGGAATGGCCCATTAGATACATTGCCGGTTTATGAACCTGGACTTTCTGAAATAGTCAATAAGGTTAGAGATAAAAATCTTTTTTTCTCTAAGGATATTGATGATGCTATTGATAATGCTGAAATGATTTTTATGGCGGTTAATACGCCAACTAAAACAGAAGGGGAAGGTGCCGGAATGGCTGCTGATTTAAGATATATAGAGGCATGCGCACTTGATATAGCTAGAGTCTCTAATAATGATAAAATAATTGTTGAAAAATCCACACTTCCAGTGAGAACAGCAGAAAAAATAAAAGATATATTAAACCAGCACGGTAAAGATGTTAATTTTGAAATACTCTCAAATCCAGAATTTTTAGCTGAGGGAACTGCTATTCAGGATTTGTTTAAATCTGATCGTGTTTTAATAGGTGGAGATTCAACAGAATCAGGAAAAATAGCAGTAAAATCATTGGTTGATATTTATTCTAATTGGATTCCAAAAAGCAAGATTTTAACTACAAATGTATGGTCTTCAGAACTTGCTAAACTTGCATCAAATGCAATGTTATCTCAAAGAATATCATCTATTAATAGTCTTTCTGCTCTTTGTGAAAAAACAGAAGCTAATATTCATGAACTTTCGAAAGCAATAGGAATGGATCATAGAATTGGACCTCACTTCCTAAAAGTATCATCTGGTTTTGGAGGAAGTTGTTTTCAAAAAGACATTTTAAACCTGGTCTACCTTTGTAAATATTATGGATTAAATGAGGTTGCAGAATATTGGCATCAGGTAGTTAAAATGAATGATTATCAAAAGAATCGTTTTGCACAAAAAATAATTAATCAATTTGAAGGAATTCTTATTAATAGAAAAATTTCAATTTTAGGTTGGGCATTTAAAGCAAACACGAATGATAGTAGAGAGTCACCTTCAATATATATTGCAAAAAAACTTTTAGATGCCGGAGCATATCTTCAAATTTATGACCCTATGGTTCCTGATAGTAGAATTGTTTCTGATTTAAACACATATTTTAAGGATGATGTTAACCTTGAAAATATAGCATTCTGCACAACTATGAGAGAAGCAAATAAAAATGCAGATGGAATAGCTGTTTTAACTGATTGGGATGAGTTTAAGGAATTTGACTGGATAAACTACATAGATGAAATTAATTCAGATGTTATCATATTTGATGGAAGAAATATTTTAGAAGATGAGCTGAAAGATTATAAACACTATTTTAAATTATGACAAATATTTTATTTTATGGAGGGGCAAGTCTTCTTTCAAATATTTGGTCTAGGTATTGGAAAGATAATTTTAATATTTTCATTGGCCTTAATAAAAGATGGATAGAAATAGAAGGTGTTAAATCTTTACAATTAAATTCAAACATTAATGAGTTAGATAAGATAATCACAAAACATAAAATAGATTTAGTAATAAATTGTGTTGGTCTAACTAATGTTGAAGAATGTGAAAAGAATTCTGACTTAGCATTTTATTTAAATGGATATTTACCTGGTGAAATTGCTAAAATCACATCTAATACAAGTGCTAAATTAATACATATATCTACAGATCATTTATTTGATGGAAAATCTAAAGAAAATCAAGAAGATGATTTAGTTAAGCCATTAAATACATATGCAAAATCTAAGCTTTTAGGGGAGAATAAGGTTTGTAAAAATGACAGTAGCGCACTTATAATAAGAACAAATTTTTTTGGAAAAGGACCATTATATAAACCTTCATTTTCTGATAAGATTATTTCTTCATTGATAAATAAAAAACAAATATATCTTTTCAATGATGTTTACTATAGTCCAATCCATGTCAATGAACTTGCTGACGGTGTTTTAAAATTAATCGAATTTAACAGGGAAGGAATCTTTAATATTTCAAGTAATGAAAGAATGACTAAATATGATTTTGGACTTTTAATTGCCAAAGCAATGAATGAAAATAAAGATTTAATAATACCAATTTCAATAGAAGAAAAAACAAATTTAATGTTAAGACCAAATGATATGAGTTTAAATAATAGTAAATTTTTAGATTCAACTAAAATGAGAATTAAATCAATAAATGATCAAGTTTTAGAGTTAATTAATATATCTCAAATTGACGTCAACACCTTACAGTAAATTTTTCGCGATATTAAATAAAAAAGAAAGAATTAAAACATTAGTTTTAATTGTCCTTTTATTTTTGGGTATGATTCTTGAAATTTTAGGAATTGGATTGTTATTGCCATTTCTAGAAGTTATCTCTAATCAGGATATTACATCTAAATACCCAATTCTTGAAAATTTATTTTTTTTATTGTCAATTAATTCATTTCGTGATCAAGTTTATTTTTTGTTGTTAGTTCTTTTTGTATTATACTTTTTTAAGGCCTTATATTTAATTTTTTTAAACTATAAACAAAATATATTTCTTCAAAATATAAATGCCAAAGTTGCTTCAGACCTTTTTTATGTTTATTTAAACCAACCTTATTCTGACTATTCAAAACTTAAGACATCTCAGCTTATAAAGCACATAACGTCTGATGTATCTTTTTTTAATACTTTTTCAAATGGAATTCTTTCATTAATTACAGAGTCGGGGTTATTGTTAGCATTAATGATAAGTATAATTTATATTGAACCAGCTGGAGCCTTTGTAATAGGATCATTATTTCTCTTGTTTTCAAGTGTTTTTTATTATTTCTCAAGAAAAAAAGTAAAAATATG
>Ga0315315_10005762_pt1 | contig 11442 bp, 5 predicted proteins | sample M140m3416metaG_FD_203699 | JGI IMG/M metagenome (GOLD analysis project Ga0315315, IMG submission 203699) | Ammonia-oxidizing marine archaeal communities from Monterey Bay, California, United States - M1 40m 3416 | ecosystem: Environmental > Aquatic > Marine > Intertidal zone | place: USA... | reverse complement strand
AAATACTAGCAGTAATAACAGAACTGGATGATAATAATTGAGTTATACTCATTTCGACATTAGTATCTTCAATAGAATCCATACAACCATCACGATCTGCATCGGTTTTCTTATTCGAAACCCAATTGACTAAACCGTTAGGGCAATTGTCTCTAGAATCGGGAATCCCGTCTCCATCGTCATCATCGTCTTCGATGTCATCTATGCAGCCATCATTATCAATATCTAGGCCACTGGAAATACTATTAGGACAATTGTCGAAACTATCTAAAACACCATCGTTATCATCATCTGCATCCTCATAATCATCATGACAACCGTCCTGATCGACATCTTCTAATATCGTTGAAACCCAATCAGATGTAGGATTATCTTGACAGTTGTCTAGGCCATTTTCTATCCCGTCATTATCGATATCCATATCTTCAGAAGCATCCAGACAACCGTCATCATCTAGATCCCCATCGGAACCTCCATGATTAGAATTCATATCACTTTTAACACAATTATCTTCAGTATCTAAGAATCCATCGTTATCGTCATCAAGATCTTCTAGAGAATCATTACATCCATCAGAATCCCAGTCATTCAATGCAGTAGATATCCAACCAGATAAGCCCATCGAACATTGATCTAAAGTATCTGGTACTCCATCATTATCTCTGTCGTCATCTTCTGTTGAGTCGTGGCAACCATCTCCATCTTGATCAGTAGCTGGACTAGAAATCCATAAAACTAGGCCTTGAGGGCAGTTGTCTTCTCTATCACCAATTCCATCATTATCATCATCATTATCTTCAAATGTATCATGACAACCATCATTATCATGATCAAAATATAGATCATCCCACGAAGAGTATCCAGATGGACACGCATCATTCGCATCTAAAAATGGGTCATTATCATCATTATCATCCTCGTCAGCATCTCGGCACCCGTCTCTATCATTATCTTCAGATAAACCAGCCCAATATTGTGCTCCGGAAGGACACAAGTCTTCACTATTCAATACACCATCACCATCTAAATCTAAGTCCTCAGTTATATCGTCACAGCCATCATTGTCATCATCTAATATTTCTCCAATTGTACCTATTGGACATAAATCATCACCATCAAGATAGCCATCATTGTCATCATCTAAGTCTTCTGATGAGTCTCTACAACCATCGCTATCATAATCGTTAAGCATAGAAGATTGCCAATTTGACTCTCCGAATTGGCAAAGGTCGTGCTCATCAATTATTCCATCGTTATCATCATCATCCCAGTCCTGATTATTGATTAGATTGATCTGGATTAATTTTGTAACAATCGCTTCTTCTTTGGTTGAAGACTGTACTGAAATTGTCAATAAGAATTCTTGGTCTTCGTTAACCTGTGCTAATGTGGGGGCGCGAATAAATAAATCAAAATTATTCATTTGATTTTCAATTAGGGTTGTTGTGTGTTGATAATTTCCTGCAAAACCTGCATCAATGAACCAATTTTCTGGAGTTCCTTGGACATCAATAATTACTATATCAGATTCTCCTGGCAACTGTATCGCATTAATTTGATAATTGGTGTTGAATGATTCGGAAGGTAAGAAGCTCAGTTCATCAGGGGTTGCACTAATTTCTACATTCCAGACATTTTCTGACCAAAGACATACCTCCCATTTTTCTTCTTCTTGGGATGTATCAAGACAATCATCTGTTGTCCAAATAATGTCACGATTTGGCCAATCGAAGTTAACTATCGGTTGAGATGATGATTGCACATTATTACCAAAAATTCCCATTAAGTTGTCTGAGCTAGATGCAATAATTCTAGTGTTGATTACGCCATAAGCTTCAGTCAATGTTTGACCTACTGGAAGTTCACCATCACTATTTAATTGTGGAGAATTAATTCTTGTCCACCTTAATTCAACTCTTTCCTCATCAGTGATTTCGTTCTCTAAGGATTCGAACCAAGTAATATGAACTGAACCATCATTATCAAAATCAACTCTTGGATTTGCACCATATGTCATATCTGATCCTGGAACTGCTGAGTTAGTAACAACGGCTACTTGACTCAAATCTAGACCGTCGTGCTCACCATCAAGTATTCCTTTCTTGCTCAAATCAATCTGCATGTAATGTAGTTGAGAAGGAACATCCTGACCGGGCATGGAATCTCGTCCATCCACCCATACAACATGGATTTTTCCTTCTTCGTCGACATTAACTTCTGGATTTACCGACCAGCCATATCCATTAGTTAGACGAGTGTCGTTAACTAATACAAAGTGCCCTATTGTACTCCAGCCGAGGTCATCTTGCCATACATAATCCAGACCGGGCCCGATATCTTCAATATACTCGCCAGTATCTTCATCAACACTAATCGCAGGCATTCCGGCGGTCCATCCACTTCTTGGAGAATTGAGAAGTGAATACGGATTTAAGACGGTCATGAAAGTCTCAGTCGAGCCGCTCCCAGTAGTTAGAGATACAATCTCATTCACTAGAGCATTCAATTCATCAGTATAATTTGCAACTGGAATAACCACATCATCTATCCAAGCAGCATCAAGTCCGGAACTGACGCTTCCATCTTTCACATACTTCCACATCAAAGTGTGTTGGCCAAGGGAGATAGGGGTTGTAAAATTACCACTTTGGGAACCCGACCATTGAGCGATCTGAATACCATCAATATAGAACTTTAAGAAATCATAATTTGATTCTGATGAGACATTATATGAGAATGATACAGCTCCATCGGCCATTATCCCAACAAATTCTAAATTTGTACTCTGTCCGTCAGAAATATCTCCTGATTGGGCAGAATAAGTGCCAGAAATAGGAGTAGAAGAAGGATTTACTTGAGATACATAAGAATAGTCGGCTGACACAGAGGTCCCTCCATCGCCATAGGTATCGTTAAGGAAGATGGTGTAGTTACCAGCACCAGTGAAGCTTACCAGTACCCCACTGTAATGGTTGTATACTGAACTGCTGTTGAAGGAAGCTATGCTTCCATCAGGAAGGATAACGTCCATGCTGAACTCAGAAGCCCAGTTATCCACATTCACCGTCAGATCTACAGTCTCTCCGGCTGGCTGTGTATAGTTGCATGAAACTGAGTAGAATGAGGGGTTATTGGCGGTGCCTCCAATATCGCAAAGATTCACATTAGAATATACTAATCCATTATTTGCAGATTCTACAGACCAAGGTGCATTCGAAGTTCCAGAAACGGCCCATCCATTTGTCAACATACCACTTTCGAAGGATCCCTCGAAGTTAGCCATGTTATTGGAAGGATAGAGGTACATTTCGCCACCTGCATCTTTAGTTCCCCAAGTTAAATCATCACATGTTCTTTGTTGTGTTCCAACTGTAGTTCCGGGACATTGTACCAAATCCATCATATGAGACCTTACCATTGTGTCTGAACCACCTGATGCAGTAGAAGGTCCATACGCAGAAGTTCCCGCAACAGCAATAGGAATTATTCCCGCCTTAGTACAGGCGTCGTGGGCTTCAACTATTGATTGATTATCATCTGATTCTTGTGATGGATCACCACCAAATGGCCCCTCATCTGAAACAGGTATTATCAATCTTGTAGCATTAGGATTCCATTGATGGTCATTCGGCGTTGCAGGATTGCCAGGTATATTTCCAGCATTATCTCTCCAAGATAAGCAGGCCCATGTAGATCCTGGCCCCCACATTTCACTATTATAACCCCAATCAGAAGGAATATTGTAACTAGTGCCATTAAACATTACATCACTTAAAGCTCTAATTCCACCCGATGTATCTGTAGAATTTTGGCCTAGAGATAAATCTCTTGGACCATCGCCATAACCGCCTATTTCATATGCATCTTCACAATTCTTCTGGCTACTTGCAAAACTCATTTGGCCACTTATAGCATAAAGTGTCTCAAGAACAGTAATGCTTGCTGATTCTAACATAGGCTTTACTCCTTGGAAATACTCGCCACTACTCAGATTGCCTCCATAAAAGACTGCGCACATATCTAACCATTCTGTAGTCATAGAACCTGAAGAATCGATTAGCCCAACATATTCTATTAAACTACCACGCGTATCTTCCCATACGACAATTACCGTATTATTTACTCCCATAGAAATCGCAGGACTACCTTTGTAACCGATTGCTGGAGTGATTATTGTATTACTTATCATTGTAGATAATGAATTAGAACCTGATGTATTGAATGCAAACATTGCATAATAAATTAGTGATGCTCCAAAAAATGTACTTTGTGGATCGTAAGTATCGACCCAAACTATGTGAGTCGCATCGAAAGAATCGATGGCAATATCTGGGTCGTTTCTTACTCCCATTCCAACAGCTACTGTGTACTCAGAAACAAGTGTCATTGAAGCAATGTCTCCAGCGTCTCCGTCTTGATCGTCTAATGAAGAGTCGATTATTGTGTAAAGAATTTCAAGATCTGTGATAGCCCAAACAATATGCGTCCTATAATTAGAGTCGATAACTAAAGACGGGCTGGATAATGCTGTTGTGGAGTTGTTACCCACAGCCGTAGCATCTATGAGTACAGTATCAATTCCACTTGTTGAAATTAAAGCAAAGTATAACTGAGGGTTCGTTCCATTTTCTATCCATACAAGATGTACCCTCTGAGAATCGTCCATTACACCAATTACTTCAATTGGATTGGATGCATTAAGATTGGAAAGTAGAGTAGATGTTGATGTATCATCAAGTGTCCCATTTGCAGTATACTGTATTTCTTGCTCTTTATCTAAATTATCGAATGACGGCGATAAACTAGGGGCCATCACAGAAAGAATCATGATCAAAGTCAAGGCAATAGATAGTCTAGATTTATGCCTATTTTCTATATTGTTAATTATTGGTAATTTATTATCTTTCATTATGGCGGAACTACGAACCATGTTTCTTCGAGAGAGGTTTACATAGATAGTAAGGTGACCGGACATGTCCAAAAATATCTACTGAGTATCAGTTTTTATTTGTTTTTCATACTTTCTTTACGTTTAATATATTCTGAATAATTACCTGGCCACACCCATAGACTTCCGTCTCCAGGAAGTTCCCAAATAGTATCGCATATTTTATCTAAAAACCATCTATCGTGACTGACGGTAATTATTCCTCCATCATATTCTTCTAGAGCATATTCCAAAGCTTCTTTGGCGTCTGTATCAAGATGATTTGTGGGTTCATCCAATAGTAACATGTTATTTTCTTCGAGAAGAAGTTTTAGCATAGCAATCCTTGCTCTTTCTCCCCCACTTAATTTTTTCAATTTTGTATTTACCATGTCACTAGTAAATTGGAATTGTCCAAGCATAGCTCTGATATTCTTATATTCCATTCGAGGTTTTAATTGCTGAATCTGTTCTATAGGTGTTTTCTCAAAATCAAGAGAACGATGATCTTGATGAAAATAACCTATTTGTACTCCTGGTCGGACATCTATTTGTCCTGAATCTAATTTTAACTCACCAATAATTGTCCTCAAAATACTAGTTTTCCCTGCACCATTTGGACCTACAATACCTATTTTCTGGCCACGCCTAACTCCAACATCAAGTCCATGAAGAATTGGTCTTTTCATACCCTCAAAACTCAAATGAGCTTTGTGAAAATCTAATACTTCAAGACTAGATTTTTCTGTTGCCTGCAGAGAGAAATTAAGCATTCTTCTCTGCCTTGGTTTTATCGATTTCAACCATTTTAATTCGCGCTCTGAACGCATTATCATGAAATGTTTCTGTGAAATTGATTTGTCGTATTTGTTATTGCTTTTCATTGACCTCATAGCACCCTTTAATCTCTTCAATTCTTTCTGTGTCTTGTCAATTCTATCTTCTAAGGTTTGAAGGAACAATTCCTTCTGTTTAAGATAAGAAGTATAATTTCCAGGATAACCTTTTGAGTGTGCATCCTGAATCTCAATGATATTGTTACATACTCTATCAAGGAAATATCTATCGTGACTTACCACCAATAATGCTCCTTGGAAACTTAAAAGAAAATTTTCTAGCCAATCAAGTGTTTGTAAATCTAGATGATTTGTTGGCTCGTCTAGAAATAACAAATCTATTTCTTTCAAACCAACCAATTGTCTAGCAAGTGCGACTTTGGCTTTTTCACCACCGGAAAGAGAAGAAAGTTTCGTTTCCATAGGGTGATGAGCTAAATCTAAAGCTTTCAAAATCTCTTGGGCATGCCCTGCAACATCCCCTCCACCTGAACGCGCCATCAATGCTTGTAACTCTTGATATCTTTCCATAGTAGGTTGCCAGTTACCTTCGTAAAAAGATGAGAGAGCCATTTGTGCTTCTATATCTGTGATCTCATCTACAAGTTCTTGAAACTGGCGTCCTCGTCGATTTAGTTCGGCACCCAAAGTTGCATTTTCATCTAAATCTCTAATTTGAGTTAGAAATGCTAAGCGTAATCCTGGAGCAAAAGTGATGTCGCCCATATCCTGATCCTGATTAGAAATAGTTCTCAGTAGTGTGGTCTTACCTGCGCCATTATGGCCAACAACTCCTATCCGGTCGCCCTCGTCAATTCGGAGGTTGACTCCTTCTAAAATTGTCAACGGGCCAAAGGTTCGGTGTATCTCTTCTAGCCTTACCAGCTCTCGAACCATGTTACTCCGGCATACAACCTATTCAAGTGCTCATCGGTTGTAAATATGTAATTTGAAAAGGAACTAATTAGATTTGAGAGCATTAATTCTGTTCTCATCTAGCCTTTCCCATTCAAAATGGCCTTCTGAATCGGAAGGACGTCCAAAATGCCCGCCCGATGATGTTAGGCTATATCGAGGTTCATTTAATTTCAAATCACGTACAATAGCTGAAGGTCTAAAATCAAAAATAGAGTTGATTTTTTGTTCTAATTCTTTATCACTTACCAATCCGGTGCCAAAACTATTGACGTGTAGACTTACAGGTTGTGAAACTCCTATTACATATGCAACTTGGATCTCACATCTTGTTGCTAAACCTGATGCCACAATATGTTTAGCCACCCAGCGAGAATAGTAAGCTGCTGAACGGTCTACTTTCGTTGGATCTTTGCCACTGAATGCTCCACCGCCGTGACGACCCATCCCTCCGTAAGTATCAACGATAATTTTACGGCCTGTGATTCCTGCATCCGAATACGGACCTCCTGGATCTGCAAACCTCCCTGTCCCATTAACTACAAGGCGATACCCATTTCTTAACCAATGAGTGGGGATAGCGTGCTCAACAACGTGTTTACGAATCTCATCTGTAACAAACTGATGTTCTAATTCTTCATTTCCATCGAATCTGTCTTTAAGTTTGGAATCATGTTGTGTAGCAACTACAACAGTATGGACATGGCTAGGATTACCTGATTCATCATATTCTACAGTAACTTGACTTTTGCCATCGGGCCTAATCCATGGAATTTCATTATTTTGTACAATCATATCTAATCTTCGGCATATTCTTTGTGCTAATGCTGCTGGAAGAGGGAAATATCTGCCACTTAATTCATCTTCAAATTCTGTTTCTGTACACGCATAGCCGAACATCATGCCTTGGTCACCAGCGCCCACATCATCATCGGAATCTCCGTCAACTCCTTGGGAAATATTTGGCGATTGAGTGGTAATGTGTACCTGAACATCGCATAATTCTCGACTAGTTGCATCCATTCCTATTTCATGAGATGTGTAACCGATTTTTTCAGCAGTGTCTCTAGCAATTTGCTCATAATTTGGGGGTGCTCCAGATAGGCTAACTTCTCCTGCTAACATTATTATTGCCTTATCTGACTTACCTTTTACCATTGTTTCAACAGCCACTCTCGACATTGGATCGATAGAAAGGCAAGCATCAACTATAGCATCTGAAATAGCATCACAAACTTTGTCAGGATGGCCTGCGGATACCGATTCAGAGGTGAACAACGTAGCCATAATAGAAGAGGCGAGAGTTTCTCCTTCATAGGATTTCATAAAGTAACGTCTGAAATGGTAGTTCTAGATAATTGTAATATCTAGATTTAGTTTTTGTATGAACATCTAATACAGAACATTGACATATGGGTTGCTTTCGCGAAATCATGGCCAAGAAAAAAGAGATGGAAGACGAACCTTTTGGTGGAGTTCAACCAAACAAAGTTCCTGAACAATCAATGGATGGGAAACCTACTATTTACACGTATGCGACATGTCCGTTTTCATTGAAAGTAAAGTCTTTGTTAAAATCAAGAGATATTGATTTCTCAAATGTTGAAGTTGACCCTATGAAAAAGACTGAATTAAAATGGTCGGATTGGAAAAAAGTACCAGTTTTTGTAGATAGCGATGGAACGCACGTCAACGATTCTAATGACATCTTACACTATATTGATGAGAAGCATGGAAATAAATTCCCTAGAGAAGGAGAAGATAATGAACAAGATAAATGGATGAATTTTTCAAATGATATCTTAGGTAAAAGTATTGTTGCTGTGATTTACAAAAATTATCGCACATCACTACATGCATTAGACTATGTAACTAAGGTAGATAAGTTTAGTTTGAAAGATAGAATTGTGAGTAAATGGCTAGGCGCTATTGTCATGAGAGCGATTGGGAGAAGTCGTGCAAAAATGTTCGATGAACCCCCTCGTACAAACTTACAAACTCAATTAGATTCTATGTCTTCAGGCATAGATGGAGAATTCTTTGGCGGAGGGGAACCTAATGGCGCTGATTTTGCTAATTATGGGATTCTAAGATCGATGCAGGGGTTGAATGGTTTTGATATCGTGGAAAATCATAATGTTATCTGGCCATGGTATAATAGAATGCAAGTTCTTTCCAATATCTAATTAACTATTTATTTGAATTTGTACTGGATGTTCTTTGGTTATTCTGGCCATATTTGCTTTGCCCATCCAACCCGAAATTTGAGTGTTTTCTGAATTAACTTCTACACTAATAACCAAAGCTTCTCGATATATTCTGGCAATTAACTCAACTAATTCTAAATCTCCTTCTTTCTGTGGAGGATTAACACTAATTTTCACTGGAGGGCCATGTAACATTGTCATTATTCCTGACCTTAGTTCATCTATTCCTTGGCCACTTATCGCACTAACTGCTATAGATTCAAAAGGACTGTAATAATGTACTATTTCCTTCGCTTCGAGAATTTTTTCATCTGTACAAAGATCTATTTTTGTAAGAACCACTATTGTATTGTGACTATCCCCTTCATCAATTCTTCCGAATAGTTCTCTGCGCGATGTTGCAAGTTTTCGACGAATCTCTTCTGATTCATCTGAGGCATCGACTAGTAGTAATAGCATATCACAAGATAGTGATTCTTGTAATGTGGCAGAAAAAGAATCTAAGAGTTCTGCAGGGATATTATCAATAAATCCAATTGTATCTACCATCAATATCCTAGGCTGATCCGCCATTCTTCCTACTGTAGTCTCAAGAGTTGAAAATAATTGGTTTTTGATTAGTACTGGTTTTCCTGAAAGAGCGGAAAATAAACTTGATTTCCCCACATTAGTATAACCTGCCAACCCCACAGTTAGGGCGCCCGATTTTGATCTCTGTCTTCTTCTTTCTGAAAGTGAGGAATCCATCTTCTTCAGTTTACGTCTAAGTTTGGCTATTTCATGACCCACAGCAGTCATAATATTACTCCAACCCGTCTGTCCCCCTGCTCCAAAACCAAGACGTTCGCCAGTATGTTCACGATGAATGAGTTCTCTTAGGATTGAACGGTCTGCTAATAATCGAGCAATGCGGACCTGAACTCTAGCCTCAACCGAGGAAGCATGTATTGTGAATAATTCCAACAATAATCTCACTCTATCCCAGGTTTCAATTGAAGTTAAATCATTAATGTTAACTAACTGACTAGGTTTAAGATTACTATGTATCAAAATAAGGTCAACTTTCTCCCAGATGTGTCCTTTTCCTGCCATCGATAACTCTTCTGAAATCTCTTGTAATTTGCCAGTTCCTAAATATGTGTTAGAGTTAGGTTTTCCTTTTTGTAAAACAGTATCTACAACTTCTATACCCATTGTTTGGGCTAAAGAAGTCAACTCTTTGATATTTTTTTCTCTAGTAAGAATTATTGCTTTGCGCCCGAAATGAATACTTTGAGATTCAGATGAATTAACTCCGCCCATACCCGCTAACAAAGGAACATCGGGTACAGGGTCACCACTCACAAAGAACGGGTAACAAGAGGAAAGATATGCGTTAGGGTCCTCCGATGTCCATGGAAAGTGTTTCTACGACTCTAGTATTGAATGGATCACGAAGCCATATTGAAGCCCTATTAGCGGGTATTTCTGCTGATGATCCTGACACATTCAGTGCCGAAATTAAGGAAATTGATGGCATATGGCAGCTAAGAATTAATGTTGTAGGAGAATCACTAGGAAGTGTACGCGCTACTGTAGATGATTTGTTAGCATGTTTGGGAGCAATAGAATCTACTTTGAATGCAATCAATGAATAATAAATATGGAACTGTTATTATTCATTTTTCATATTATTTTCTTTGCTCTCGTTAAGACTTCTTGTGCCTGATAGAAAAATTCTTGCTGCCATTTTTATTTCATATTCGTTATCCATTTTAATCATCAATACATCAGACTAACCCTACTTAAACTAATAAATTAATTATACAAAATAATCTATGATTAGTGCGATTATCAATGAGTATTGGGTAAATCCGTGTTTCGGACGGTTGAAGTGAGATGTTAGGTACGCGATACTATGGTGACCCTTCCTCATGATAGGTCGCGACTATTGGTTGATGAAGGATTTCCAACCAAAATTTTTTCCGAATCAATGGACCGTTGGATTGAAACAATGTTGGCCGATGATAATAGTGGACAAGAATCATTTAACAACTTGGTTAAAGCCAAATTGATAGCAAAAGAAAATGGAATAATTTGTGGGCAATTCGTGATTAATAGACTGTTAGACAAACATGCCAAGAATTGTTCATATGATTGGAAGACTCATGAAGGAGATTCGGTAAAAGAAAAAGATGCCTTATTACACATTGTTGGAAAATCCACTGAAATATTGAAAGTAGAACGGGTTATGCTAAATTTACTTGGTAGACTTTCGGGAATTGCTACAAAAACTGCAGAATGGGTTTCAACCTCTGATAATATCCAATTTGCTTGTACAAGAAAAACGGAATGGGGGATTTTGGATAAGTGGGCAGTTCATGTAGGTGGTGGTTTGACACACAGATTATATCGATCTGATGCATTAATGTTGAAAGAAAATGATTTTGCATCTATAAGAAAAAGTGATGAAAACCAAACAGATGCTATGAGAAAACTAATTTCAAATATAGATATGGAGAAAAACTCAAAATTTACAGTTATAGAAGTTCAGAATTTAGATGAAGCAATATTAGCT